>JGI26536J50258_1001752_pt1 | contig 14514 bp, 18 predicted proteins | sample ThiBiot_750_plan_FD_50258 | JGI IMG/M metagenome (IMG submission 50258)
TGATGAAGGTGATCTTCGAGCGCGAGGCGCGAGGCGCGAGGCGCGAGGCGAGAAAGTCGTCGATCGGGAGTTCATCCGCCAGCACACCGTCGGGCTGGACGCGATCCGCGAAAAGGTCATGTCGCAAACCTGGGCGGCTATCGTCGAGATTTCCGGCCTGGACGAAGCCCAAATCCGCCACTGCACCGAAATCTACATCCGTTCCCCGTTCCCGCGCTACCATGATCTGCTATAGCATGGGCCTGACCCAGCGTCAGGAAGGATCGCGCCTCCAGCAAGTGGTGAACCTGCCTTTGCTCAAAGGCAACTTCGGCAAGCCGGGGGCGGGCATCTTTCCCATTCGTGGTCATTCGAACGTGCAAGGAGACCGGATGGTCGGCGTCGATGAGGCGAGCGGGAGCCGGGGATGGCGCAAAGTCATGGCGGAAGCGGGCAACTCGACGACGGAAAGCCACGGTTGAGCGAGGACGACATCCAGCGGGCGCAACTGGGCCCGCGAGGTGTCCCCGGAGCGCCGGATCCCGCGCGCATGACGCCTCAGCAAGCGAAGAACTATCCAAACTATGTGGATCCGGGACATGTGGAGTAGCTTGAATCGCCCGAAGCTTCGTGTGGCAATGCTGGCGATGAAACGGTGCGACCCAAGGGATACCGCAGCGATGGGGAGATTCTAGGTGGCGGACAATCCTTATGACGTCCTCGGCATTTCCTCGTCAGCCTCCGCGGCCGAGATTCAGAAAGCCTATCGAAAGCTGGCGAAGAAGCTGCATCCCGATCTCAATCCGGGCGACAAGTCAGCCGAAGAGAAATTCAAGGAAGTCGCAGCCGCTTACGATCTGCTGGGCGATGCCGACAAGCGCAAGCGTTTCGATAGCGGCGAGATCGATGCGAGCGGGGCGGAGCGTCCGCAACAGCATTTCTATCGCGACTTTGCCGATGCGGATGATGGCCATCCCTATGCCAGCAATGCCGGATATGCCGATTTCATGGACTCCGAGGACGCATTTGCGGAATTGCTGCGGCGGAGCCAACAGGCTCGCGCCAACCGGCACGGCGAAGACATGCACTATCGGTTGCCGATCGACTTCGTCGAGTCGATCACCGGCGCCAACAAGCGCATCACGCTGCCGGATGGCGACTCGCTCGAAGTGAAAATTCCGCCCGGCCTGGTGGACGGCCAGATTCTCCGTCTGAAGGGGAAGGGCGCGCCAGGTTTGGGCAAGGGGCGCCCCGGCGATGCACTGATCGAAGTGGAGGTGGTGCCCGACCGCCGCTTTACGCGCGACGGCGATAACATCTCGCTGGAAATGCCTATCTCGCTTTCCGAAGCGGTGCTCGGCGGACGCATCCGCGTTCCGACCCCGACAGGCGATGTCACGATGGTGGTGCCGAAAGGCTCGAACACCGGGACCATGCTACGCCTGAAAGGTAAGGGTGCGCCGCGCCGCGGCGGCGGCAACGGCGACGAGTTCGTGAAACTGAAAGTCGTGCTGCCGAAACCGCCGGATCCGGAGCTGGAAGCGTTCGTTGAGAACTGGGCCAAGGGCAAGGAATTCAATCCACGCGAAGGCAATGTGTCATGACCCTCAGCAAGCAGGAATTTCTGACCTCGTCCGGCCTTCAGGTGCAAACGCTGGAGTTTTGGCTCGAACAGCAATGGCTCATCCCCGAGGAAACCTCAGCCGGAATGCGTTTTTCCGATCGGGACATCGCGCGCGCTCGGCTGATCCAGGATCTCAAGGGCGACTTCGGAGTCAATGACGAAGGGATCGACGTCGTCCTTCACCTCGTCGATCAGCTTCACGGCCTGCGCCGCGCCCTCAGGCAATTGCATGCAGGGATGGGCAGCGGTTCGGTGGATGCATCGTCTTGAACCGGTATCGGATGATTGGCGGAAGAGGAGGTCGTCGAAATGGTCGATAAGCTGGCGCCGCTCGGGCACGGAGAGATCAATGCCCTCCACGCCTTCGCCGCTGCCATTCTTTCCGGCGCCGCGATCTCGTTATGACTTGGCTGCTGCATTTTTGACGAGGAGCAGAATATATAGAGCAGGTAAGCCTTCGGCCCCTATTTCAACCGATAGGCTTCGCGAATTGTTAGCTTCTCGTACCGAGCTTGTGTGTGGTCAATACCGCGGCCGGAAGATATTCGAATAGCATCGAGATGGGCAATTTGCCGGGCCGTACCGTTCCGCGGAAATCGGAGCTTGGATAGGCGGATGTATCAAGCGTCGCGTCGAACGTTTGGCCCGGCCAATGCCGTCCCTGCTCAGTGATATCAGCGAAGTGACGACCGACCGCAACGATGACAGCGCTTCTTTCGTATTCCCGGGCATAGGCGATAACATGATCGCGATCTGGCCCTTCCACGACGAGAGGCCGATATGTACCTTTGCTGAAAACGTCGGGAAATACGCGGCGTATCTCGAGCAGCGTCTTGGTCCACGCCAACTTGAGATGCCCACTTGTCCAGTTCTCGACCAGTCGGGGCCAGTCCTTCGACGCGGCCGAATCCAGCGCCGCGCGACGCCTAACGAAATCGACCGGGTGGCGATTGTCGGGATCGACCAGGGACAAATCCCAGAATTCGGTGCCCTGATAGAAATCGGGTACGCCCGGCATGGTCGCTTTCAACGTGATCTGACAGAGTGAATTGAGCGCACCAAGCAGCGACAGCCGCCTTACGAACGCCGCGATCGAATCGAGAAATTCCCGATTCGTATCGTCAAGGATGCGGTCGAGAAATGTGATCAGCCCAGCCTCGTAGACCATGTCGGGATTGAGCCAGCTTGTTTCGAGCTTGCCTTCGCGCGCGGCCTTGATGGCGTAGGCCTTGAAGCGTTCGGGGAAGGACGGGTCCGACTCCAGCGGCCAGGAACCGACAAGGCTTTGGTAGAGCAGATACTCGAAAGCAGGCGAGGGGCTGCGGCGACCATGACCACTTTGAACGTGCTGCTTGTTAGTGCTGCGCCATTGTCGGACGCAGATTTTCCATTCGCCGGCGAGTTCAGGAAGCGCCGCGAGACGCGCCCGCGCATCTTCGCCGCGTTTTGTGTCGTGGGTCGCGGTGGTAGTGAGACCGTGCGGAAATGTCTTCTGCCGCTTTGACAATGTCGCATGAAACGATTCGATGGTAAGCCCTTCGGCGACGGGATCACCTCCCACTTCGTTCAGGGCGAGCAGGCGCGGATAGCGATAGAATGCGGTGTCCTCCAGTGATTTTGCCATCAGCGGTCCGGTGAATTGCTGAATCTTGAAAGCAAAACGCCGGATTCGTGATCTGCCGGTCGCCGCACCCTTGATTCGAGCCAGATCCATGGTGAGGACGCTATGCAGAAAGTCGAAGATGCCTTGCTCCGCGCCTAACCAATGCACGCGCGCGCGAGCAATGGTTTCGTCGATAAGGCTGCGATCGGTCGCCGACGGCCCATGGGTATCGATATAGGTGCGATAGACCGGAAACTGCAGAACATAGAGTTCAAGGGCCTGACGCAAGCTGTCGGCGGAGAAATCACGGGTCGTATAATGTCCGTTGGCGATACGGACAAGTAACCTCGTCAGCACGGTAAATTCGCTGGCCAGCAGAGTTTCCAAGACCCGCTGCTTTGATGCCAGGAGGATGGAGGAAAAATCGGACTTGAGACCCGTATCGCTGCGAAGGGTGTCATCGAGGCTGCGAAATCCGTCGGTATCCACAAGAACGCGAGTGATTGTATTCAGCCATTCATATCCCGTCGTGCCATGCACGCCCGCGAAGCGCAGCAGGTCTTCGCCCTCTCCAAGTATTTTTTCGATCACCAGATAAAAGGGGCCGCGTCCATTGATGCGTGCGGTGCGGATGAGGCGTTGCAAGCGCTGACAATATTGTGCTGGATCGCGGAGGCCGTCGATGTGGTCGAGCCGCAGGCCCTGAATCTTGTCTTCGGAGATCAGTCGCCTGATAAGCCGATGCGTTCGTTCGAAAGTCGCAGCATCCTCGACGCGAAGACCGGCGAGATCATTGATGTCGAAGAATCTGCGATAGTTGATGTCGCTGGCAGCGAGCCGCCAATGCGCAAGCTTGTAGTTTTGGCGTTCGAGCAGATGGTGCAGCGCCGATGTCTGCGACGGCCGGTCAGGTCCCGCGCGATATGCCTCGAGGCCTCGATCGATGATGCTCCGCGCTCCGGCGAGATGGGATAGCTCGCCCTTTAGGTCGGGAGCTTGCGCGCGGGTCGGACGCCGCAGGCCTTTGTATCGCGCCGCGAGATCAATCAATTGCTGCCCAACAGCCGTATCGGCTGCGCCGACCTCGTTCACGATTACGCTCAAGATTTCGCTGTAGCGTTCGGGCGCGATCGGCAGCCTGTGTTCAAAGTACCAGGCCGAGAAACTACCTGTTGCGACATCGAAGCGAAGTTGAATATCACCCCGTTCCAGAGCTTCACCGTAGGACATGCCGAGGATTGGCAGCAGCAGTCCGCCTCGCGCGCGGAAGGGGAGCAGATCCCAATCGATATCGAAGGAGGAGGCAAAGGGAGACGATCGTCCCCATTCGAGAACGTCGAGCCACCAGGGATTGTCGGCGAAATGCACGCCCATGTGGTTGGGAACGAAATCGAGGATCAGTCCGAGATTCTCGCGCTTCAGCGCTGCGCTGAAGCGTTCGAATCCTTGTTCACCACCGAGTTCGGGGTTGATGACATTGTGATCGACCACATCGTAGCCGTGGATGCTGCCATGCCGCGCCTTGAGAAACGGTGACGCATATACATGGCTGATGCCGAGCCTATTGAGATAGGGCGCGATCGCCGCCGCTTTGTCGAAGCCGAATTCGGCAGTCAGTTGTAGCCGATAGGTTGCGCGCGGGATGGCCGGCGGCATTTACTTGCCTCCCGCCACCCAGACGACGGACCACGGCGCCATCATATCTCGATCGCGGTCCCCCCAGATCACCTCGCCGAACGGTTCCGTTGCGGGAGCGGGCATCGCAGTCTCGGAAAGGTTGGCGAGCAGTGTGAGTAATCCAGTCTCGCCGAGCCTCCAGTGCGCCGACAACAACCCCGCTGCGGATATGCAGGCATCACCGAACTTGGCCGCCGCCAGATGCGGTACGATGCGTTCCTTGCGAACGGTCAGAAGTCGCCGCACCAACAGTAATCGCTCTTGGGCGGCGGGCGAGGCGAGTTCGGTCCAATCGAGGCAAGCACTGCGGAATGTCGCTTCGTTCAGCGGGTCGGGAATCTCATCGCCATAGGCGGCGTAGGCCGCGGGAAACTCGCGGCGACGTCCTTGTCGCACCGCCTCGGCAAGATCACCCGCAAAATCGCAAAAGAACGGGAAGTGGGCACGCGATCCCCATTCCTCGCCCATGAACAACATCGGCGGCATCGGGGCAAGCAGCATGATCGCCAGCGCGGCTTCCATCGCGGCAGGCTCTGCTATCGTTTCAAGCCTGTCACCGAATGCGCGATTGCCGATCTGGTCGTGGTTTTGCAGGAAGGTCATGAAGGCTGTCGGCGGTAGATCCTGGCTTGGTTCACCGCGACGCTCTCCGCCACGGTGTTTCGAGGTCTCTCCCTGGTAGATGAATCCGGAACGGAGTGTGCGTGCGATACCGCGGCGCGGATCGGAATAATCCTGATAGTAGCCGGTGTTCTCGCCCGTCAGCAGAACGTGCCAGGCGTGATGATAATCGTCGTTCCATTGCGCGCGATAGCGTCCATTCGGCGGATTGGTCAATGGATCGAGCAGCGTGGCGCGATTGTCGTCGTTCTCGAGAATGAGGTGAATCGCTCGCTGGGTCGCCGCGGCGAAACGCCCGACTTGCCGGCTCAATTCCGCGAGGAACGGCGGGTCGCCCGGTTCGACAATGGCATGTACCGCATCAAGCCGAAGCCCGTCGAACCTGTAGTTGCGCAGCCACGAGAGCGCGTTCGCGATCGCGAACTGCCGCACCTGAGGGACACGGTAGTCGATGGCGTTTCCCCATGGCGTCGCGGCGGGAGAAAAGAATGTCGGCGCATAACGGCTCAGAAAATTGCCCTCCGGGCCGAAATGATTGTAGACGACGTCAAGGAAGACCATCAGGCCGCGCAGATGGGCTTCGTCGATCAAGGCCTTCAAGTCGTCAGGCCGTCCATAAATACTCGCTGGTGCATACCACAGCACGCCATCATAGCCCCAGTTACGTCGGCCTGGAAAATCGGCCAGCGGCATCAGTTCCAGCGCTGTCATCCCGGTCGCCACCAGATGATCGAGTTTCTCAATCATCGCACGATAAGTGCCGGTGGTCGTGAAGGTGCCGACGTGTGCCTCAAGAACAACTGTTTCTTCCCACGACCGTCCACGCCATTCGGTTGCGCGCCAACGATAGCTGCTATGGTCGATCACCTCGCTCGGACCGAAGACGCCGTCTGGCTGAAAGTGAGATGCGGGATCCGGGATTTCCATCCCACCATCGATGCGAAATCTGTAGCGTAAGCCTGCCGTTGCAGTAGCCACCGTTGCGGCGAACCATCCATCATCCGACCGCTGCATCTCATGAGGCGTGCCCAGAACCACCTCGACGCGTCGCGCGGCTGGCGCCCACAACTTGAAAGTTACGCCATCGCTTGTCAGCGTGGCACCAAATCTCGCGTTGACCATGCATTTCCGGCGCGTGGGAATATAGGCTGCGTCTGAGAACGGGTTTCAAGCGATAAGCCAACGTCTGGATCGATCCAAGGTTCCTCGATGTCACTCGGCAGCGGGCGCGCATAGAGGCCATCGCTGCCGCCGGGATACTTCCAGCATGACGGTGACCTCTGCAACGTCGCCGCCGGTCGAGCCGCCGACCTTGATCGTTGCGATCTATCGCGCGCAGTCGACTTTGTCGCTGCTGCGGCGGTATGGCGCTTTCGGCATCAATATCCTAGCGGGCGATCAATCCGATGTTGCCAAGCGGTTCACTCTGCACTTTTAAGCTCATAGGCGCATGGCACAGCACCGGGAGTTCGCTTGCCTGAAGGCAAAGTAATCTGATACTCGTCGGTTGTTACTTCTGCTGAATGCGACTCAGATAATCGATAACTGCGAGGATGCGTGTTCTCACCACGACTTCTCGCGATCCTCGCGATGGGTCCAGCGCGTCATAAGTCGGATCAACACTGTGAGGCAAGTTCATAATGGGGTTGAATCGTTCTCCCCAAATGGGCATTTCACGAATGCCGTGAGCGGCAATCGTTTTCGATCCGTATATGGTTTCATAAACGGCGTTCGTAGGAAAAACCCCGTTATTGTTCTTGGCCAAGATCGTCAAATCGGAAGGCGGTACCTTGAGTTGCTCGCTGACGGGTCCTTTGCCCTTTCCATCCATACCATGGCAGCTTGCGCACGAAGACTGAAACTCTGCCTTACCTACATCGAAGTCTTCAGCTTGAACCATAGCCGCGAAAACAGTGGAAAGACTGGCAATCATGAACCACTTCAGACAGCTGAGGATCATATCGTGCCTCCAGTTTTCGGATAGATCTTGTTAGCGGTCTTGGGTTTGCTTCTGCTTGATGCAGGTCAACGGTTCGTGCCATCTCAGCCTGAAGGCGTTTTGCGGTACGGCCGACCATGCCAAGTAGACATCGGACCGCGTTGGCGGGGAACGTTGTGCCTGGTCGGACGCCTACCGGCGCCTGCATCGCTGAAACCACGGCGTTCGCGGGGTGATTACGTTCATGCGCTGCCGGAGGTCAGTACGTCCGCTTTCGCCACTCAGAAATGTGATGAAGCTTTTCCAATCAGAGGATATCGAGTTCGACTTCTTCCAATGAGTGACCGAATTTTGAAAGCGCATCCTCCAGATGATCGGCTAGCATCGGTTTGCTTAACAGATACGCAGCTGTTCGTTTATTGTGTGCACGAGTGGCCTCAGCTCGAAGTTCATCCCAGATATCTATATCTCCGTCACCGCGTCCCAGCCAAGTGAGGGCAACCAGATCGATTTGCTCATCGTCATTCAAGTCATGTATGAAGTTCACTAGTTCAGTAAGAACAGGATCATCGGTTCGATCCTCCAAAACCGAACGCATGCCGTCATCGCTCGCATTCGAGCCGGATTCCGGGTCGGTAACGCCATCCTTGGCCTCGAATTGTCGAGCTTTGGCGACTATGAAGTATGCTTTTTCCGGCGAGATCGATAAAGTTGGAAGCTCGGCCATCGTGTGCCTCACAGATTCAAACGGCAAATCTATATCAGCGATCGCGAACTGTCCGAAGTTGAGGTAGATCAAGCGATTGGAGAATTTGACGGCGTGGTCGTGATTTCAAGTTAGATCGTAAGGGCGCGCAACAGCGATGCACGCAGGCGAGTGATGATTGTCCAATCGAGCCATCGACAAGCGGAAGCTAAAGCGAAGCAAGACCTTCGCACCAAATCTCCGCTCGGCATGCCTTTGGCCTTCTCCTGATCGCCATCTCGCGTCTTGCTGACGAAGCCGCTCCCTCCCCGGAACTGTCCGACCGAGGAAGGTTGGCCCAACGAAACCTCTCCCAGTGCCGACGCTAAAGTATCGTCCAGGCACAGGCTCCGTCCGATAGCGCGGTGCCAAAGCACAACTGCAATCTCAATCATTTGAATTCGCAATTTTGATTACTATGTTCCTGGTCGAACACGAGGGAAACGGGGACGTCAATGTTTCGACGAATCGCAAATGTATGCCTTGCCGCATCATTACTTAGCGTGGCTCCAGCGCTGTCAGCCGAGCCCGAACGGTCCGATAAGGTCTCGTTCTATTTCGCGGCGCATGAGGATGATTGGCAGCTTTTCATGAATCCTTCTGCCTTTCAGGACGTGATAGATGGAGCTGCAAAAACCGTCTTTGTTTACATCACCGCCGGTGACGCCGGGCTCGGAACCGGAACGGCGGACCGCAAGCACCCGTTGTATCTGGCGCGGGAAAACGGCGCCAGGCAGGCCGTACGCTTTATGGCCGACGCCAAGACATTGCCAGGCAGCGACACGGCGTCGACCATGTCCTTCAACGGACACCCGATCTACCGGGTCAGCTATCAAAACACCGTCAGTTATTTCCTGCGTGCACCTGACGGTAACCCGCTCGGTACGGGCTATGCACATACCGGATTCCAGTCGCTGAGACGCCTTGCCGATGGCGACAGCAATACGCTGGCGGCGGTCGACGGCAGTACTACCTATCACGGCTGGAGTGATCTGGTCGAAACGGTGGGCGCAATCATGGCTTATGAGCGCGGGCAAACTATGTTGATGCAACTCAACGTTGCCGAACTCGATTCCCGTATCAATCCCGATGACCATTCCGATCATCTGATGACCGCAAAAGCGGTGGTCGAGGCAGCGCGCCAACTATCCTGTGTCCGTTTTGTATCTTATGTCGACTATGCGAGTGCGAAGCTGCCGGAGAACCTCGACGCGCAGCAACGCGATATGGAGAGCTCGACCTTCGCTGTGACACTTGCTGGAGTGCAGGCGCTGGGCCAGCCGACCTCATGGCAGCACTACGATACGTCGTACGTTGGTCGAAATTATTTCCGCGTTCAGAAAGAGAGCGGCAGCTGCGGGGCGTCAGCCACTGAACTCGCGGCGCACCATGTAGCGCGATAGCTATGATCCAGGCAGTGTAAGCTATCTATTTTAGGTCGATGAACTCCTTCGTGGTGTTGAGCCACGTCAAGACGCCGCTTACACGTTTGCCATCAGATACCTCGTTAAATCCATCTGATGGGGATATTTGATGCGCGATCTCGAAGCGCTGGCGAATATGACGCAAACAGGCCGCATCGCATCAATTGACGCCCTGCGCGGTTTCAACATCTTCTGGATTTTGGGCGCCGATGCCGTGGTCTGGTCGCTCAATGATATGGTGCGCGATACGAAGCCCGCGCTGAGTGCTCTTGGCAGCTTTCTCAATACCCAGATGACCCATGCCGAGTGGGAAGGTTTCCACTTTTACGATTTCATTTTCCCGCTGCTCATTTTCGTAACCGGTGTGGCAATCGTTCTATCCCTGCCGCGGCTGGTCAAACGTGAGGGCAAGGCGCGGACATATATCCGGGTGAGCCGCCGTGCGTTGATCCTGTATGGCCTAGGGCTGATCTTCTACGGCGGAATCGGGCGTCACTGGAGCGACGTCCGTTTGCTCGGTGTGCTGCAGCGGATCGCGCTCTGCTATCTCTTTGCATCGCTTGTGTTCCTGAACTGCCAAGTTCGTGGGATCGTTGTGGCACTGGTGTCGTTGCTGGCTGGTTATTGGGCGATGATGACGTTCGTACCGGTGCCGGGGATTGGCGCCGGTTCGTTCGCGCCAGATGCCAATCTGGCGAACTGGATCGACGGGCATTGGCTTCCTGGATGGAAATGGGACATCACCCGCGATCCGGAAGGATTGTTGAGCACGCTGCCGTCTATAGGGACCTGCCTGCTCGGTGTGTTAGCCGGCCTTTTGGTGACGAACCCGCAGTTGCAGGGAAGGCAGAAGTCGTTGTTGCTGATCGCCGCAGGCATTCCACTGATCGTTGCCGGATATCTCTGGGGACTGCAATTTCCGATCATCAAGGTGATCTGGACGTCCTCCTTTGTGCTGGTCGCCGGCGGATTCAGCCTGATTCTGCTGGGCGTCTTGCATCAGATCATCGATGTTTGGGGCTACAAGCGTTGGGCAACGATGTTCATCTGGATCGGTGCAAATGCCCTCACGCTTTACTTCATCAATAACGTCACGACCGATGAGTTCGCACTGCGTCTGGGTGGAGGCACGGTGTCAACCTTTGAGCTTTTTGCAACGCGCTTTGTTGGGGGAGATGTCGCGAGCTTGCTTGATCGCGTCGTAACGCCCGGCACGGGAATTTTTGCCGTGCGTGTTCTAGGGTTGATGTTCGCGATACTGCTCGCCCGGTTTCTGTACCATCGCAAGATTTTTCTGCGTGTCTGACTTGGATCAGTATCAGTTCCTGGGGCAACGACGCGGATCTCGCGTGGACTCAAGTGCTGGACGATACGCAGCGGCATCCCGGCTTCCCTGCTGGGATTGACCTGCATCAATCAATGGGCAGCGGAAATCGGCATTCTTATCAACCGATCCAATTCATCAGCGGGAGAAGGCCATGAAATTTCCGGCACTGGCTGCTGTATTGCTGTTTGCAACGGCGAACTCTGCGTCTTGGGCGCAATCGCCCGCCGATCACGAAGCTCACCATTCCGATCAAAAGGAGCCGCCGGCTGTCACACAGCCTCCGCCGTCAGCCAGCCAGCCCAGTATGATGGGGCAGGGCATGATGGGTGGCAGAGGTATGACGAACATGATGAGCGGTAACATGCGCATGGCGAACATGATGCAGATGATGGGGATGATTGAACAGTTAGGCGCTGAGAACGGCTGCGCCGGTATGAGCGGCATGGCCACCCTCGACCACGTCGAGGGGCGGATCGCGTTCCTGCGTACCGAACTCAAAATTACCGATGCTCAGACGCTGGCGTGGAATGCCTTCGCCGATGCGCTACGGACTAACGCCAAGAACCTTGGCGAGGTGCGGTCGTCAATGATGGTGCAGGGTGGCGCAGCACCGACACTGGTTGGTCGCATCACCCTGCAGAAAAAATGGCTCGCGGCGCGCCTCGGAGGCATTGACGTCATCAAACCCGCTCTGACAAACCTTGTCGGCATTCTCTCCGATGACCAGAAAAAAGCGGCTGACGAACTCCTCGCGCCGCATATGGGTATGGGCATGATGGCGATGATGGCCGGCATGCAGCACGGGCAGATGAGCTCCGGTCAGATGCAGCCGGGAATGATGACGCAAGGGCAGGGGCGGTAAGGCTCTAGCTCGCAATGATGTATGCCTTTCTCCATGAGCCCTGCTGTCGAGTAGCACGTTGAATGACACTCATTCACGCTGCATGCCGCACGCCAAAATTCGCGCCGCTCGCGGGGGGCTGTGCAACCGGAAACGACGTGTGATGACGTACTTTGACGCAATATTATCTGAAGGTGGAGATCCGAGGACGCTGGATACTTGGAGTGTTGCACGCTGGTATTAATCCGTGTCGGCAATGTCGATGAGGGACGAGTTGGGGGCAACGCGCTTCAGTTCGGCGACAAGACGGTCAGCCTCGTCCTTTGAGCCGAGCCAGCGCAATTTTAGAATGCGTTTCTGCAGGAGGATTACTTCCACGACTGCCGGTTCCGAAGACCTGGCGCGCTCTGAAACTGCTTCGGGCATGGCTTTCCTCTCCAATTATGGCGCTTATCTATTTGCAAAAACTATGAGGAGATATGCCTATTGCGTTGAGGCAGATCAAATGATGTTCGCGAGATCCGCGTCAGGAATGTCGCATGGCGGTTCCAACTGCAAAAGCGTTGGAGCGAACGATCAAGTGGCGACCAGTCGCGCCCTTTCAAGAATGTGTTGATCCCATGAGAGCACCCGTTTTGGATGACGAAAACGAATTCGAGCAGCCTGATTTCAGTTTCGATCAACTCGATGATCGTTCCATCCAGCCTCCGCTCGCGGTGCCACAGGTCAAGGGTTGCGTGGTACGAGCCTAGGCGAAAACGTCCGCAAAAGGCCCCGCTTGATCTCGGCGATCTCATCGGCGTCGTAGGATTCGTGGTGGGGAGCAGCTCCGTTGCCCGACATTTTCCGGCAGCAGCGTCAGGTAGGGCACCAACAATGCCCACTCATCGTCCGAGACATCGGGCGGATACGACTTGCGTGATTGGCTCATCACCCAAGCCTCAGAAATTACTGTTAATCAGTCCCTAACAGCCTCTAGAATAGTTGTGGCTTGCGTCCTTCCAGTTTAGCGGCCCAAGTTAACAGGGTCGCTACGGCAACCATGATGGTGATTCCTGCCACGCTGATGAGGACTTGCATGAGCACCGTGCCGGATGTGTTCTCCATGACGACGGTGCCAATGAGCGACAATAAGATACTCAAGCAAAAGATCGTCAGAGAATTTTCACCGCAACGAATCAGCGCGATCGCCAACAGCGAAGATGATCCGCGCCAGCTGCGCGGCATCAGCCGTGTCGCGATGCACGCCAACGCAATAAAGTGCAGAAGCCGCGCAGGAGAAAGATTGCTTTTGTCGATCGGGTAAATCAGGTTCAATAACGTTTGCGGAATAACTTTATCGAGCACGTCGATTTGCCAGCTCAACACCACAATCAAGCTCAGTATAAGATACAAACCTGACACCGTCACCGCAGTCGGTGATCGGGCGATCTTTCGTATCGGCGCGGACTCCTCCATTGCGCACCAAATGCCAAATATGAAGAGTATCTGCCACGCTAATGGATTGAAGTACCAGTCGCCATGCGGCCATGCCAGTAGGTTGATACCAAAGATCTGGACGAAGATATAAAGTAAGATTGACGGAGCAAAAGCAACGACGGTGCTACGTGTGAAAAGCCATAGCAAGGCTGGAAAGCCGAGATGCAGAAGCACAAACAAAGGGAGAATGTCAGTGTTGACAAGTCTATACTGCATCAGGCTGGCGTGTAATATGGCCGCTCCGGGATGTTTGAAGAATACAGCGGCATTCGTCTCGTCGAGATAACGTGAGTGGTCGAGGCTCTGCACTAAGATAAGATAGAAGATCAGCAGCAGTAGAAAGGCGGTGTAGATCTGCCAGCTTCGCCGGAGTGCGTGGAGACTCATGGCGACCCATCCCTGCGATTTTAGGACACCGCCATAAGCGATCATGCAGGTGTAGCCGGAAATGAAGACGAACACTTCGGTCGCGTCGCTGAATCCGTAATTGCGAAGCGTGAGCCAACTGACGATATTGTTCGGAACATGGTCAACGAATACGAACCAAAGGGCCACTCCGCGGCAGACATCCAGTCGGAGATCGCGGTGAATCTCCTCTTTTTGAGGTAGCCGTAGTCTGGCTTTGGAATCGAGTTGGATGCTCACGATACTATCAACCTTCAACATCGCTCCAGCTTCGCGATCACCGTTGGGTGAGTTATTTTCTGTCCAAGTTTAAAGCGCCATTCTTGAAATGTCGTGTCGAATTGACAATAGGCGGAGCTCTACCGCAACGATCTGACCATGAATCCGAAATCCATGTGCAGTTGCTGTTGGATCCATGTGCAGTTGCTGTTGGAAATGAGAGAACGCCGTAAAGGAGCAGGAACCCGGTCGACCCCGCGAAGTCGGTGCCGACCATATATAAAATAGGTCGTCAGATATCGCGATCCCTGCTTGGCGCAAAGAGGTGGTTTCATGGCTCGATCGGTATCCCCGATGGCTTCGCCTGCTTTCCTCTTTGTGATGACGACCGGGATCGTCAATCTATTCGGCGACATCACCTACGAAGGAGGCGCCAGCATCAACGGGCCGTTCATGGCTACGCTTGGCGCGAGCGCGGCAATCGTCAGCGTCACGGCGGGGCTCGGAGAGTTTCTCGGCTATGTCTTGCGTTTGCCCGCAGGCTACGTCGCGGATCGAACCGGTCGTTACTGGCTGATTACCTTCGTGGGATACATCATCAATCTCTTCGCGGTCCCCGCCATGGCCCTTG
>JGI26536J50258_1001754_pt1 | contig 14490 bp, 15 predicted proteins | sample ThiBiot_750_plan_FD_50258 | JGI IMG/M metagenome (IMG submission 50258)
CTTTGAACATACGTTTAACAGCGCCTGAACGAGCGTCAAAACAACGAATAATAGTATCGCCACAGCCAGTATAAACTATCGAACGAAATAGACTTTTTTTTTGGTTTTGAAGATAATCGAACTTACCAAGACCATTATCGATTTGAATGCATGATACNGTATGTTTATGACCTTTGTAAATTCTCGTGCAATCACCAACATCTGTAACCCAGCAACGTGCTGTATGATCAGCACTAATTGAAAAAAGTAATTTATTAAAGCACTAGAATAGAATGGAAGAAAACAAAAGGACAAAACATTATCTTGTCTGTTTTCAAACAACAATTGTATTTCTGTCTTACGAGAAGATTTATAATTGCTGCTTGATGTTGATCATAACTACGTAATTCATTACCACGATAGATATCCCACGCTCGAACAGTATTATCACCCGAACCAGTAAACAAAATCTTGCCTAACGGGTCGGTTGTCATGCAAAGTACGGCGCCCGCATGTCCGCGAAATGTTTTCAAACATTCGCCGGTTTCGAATGACCACGTCTTGGCTGTTGTATCTTGTGAACCTGTGATGATAATATCTTTTTTGTAGATTTCAACATCATCTTCATCGTATTCGTCATCGGCTCCGTCTTGTTCAGCTGGTATAAATAAAATCGGTAGAATACCGTGTTTATGCCCACGAAACACTCGAACACATGCACCAGTATCGAAATCCCAGCATCGAGCTGTTCGATCATATGACGTTGAGAAAAGAAAATCTCCTGACAAATAAAATAAAACATAGTTTCCATCTGTTGACAGAACAAAGCAAAGAAACTTTTTCTTTTCTNTAACAAGTTCTTAAGAGTGAAAGTACGAGCGAGTACTTTAATGCCAAATAGATCTTTTCTNTCTCTCTCATTGTTTTTGTTCATGATTATTTTCAACACAATGAATATTGTCATTTACCTGTACAAAGAATTCGATTGATCAATGATGTATGTCCCGAATAGACAAATAAACATTGCCCATTTGTAATGTCCCATTTTCTCATTGTTCGATCGGCACTTGCACTGACAAGGTAATTTTCATCGATTAGAATATGTGTTATGTAATCTGAATGACCAATTAGAATGCTCAAACATTCAACAGGATCCGATTTGGCACTCCAAAGACGAATATTATTATCATCCGAGCCCGTTGCAAGTACACTTCCATCGGCACTTAGCGTCATACAATTGATACCGCTTTCATGTTCTTCCAATGTTTGAAGAAGATAGTCACGATCACGTCCAGCACGTTTCGATGCTGCACTGCCCATAGTATCAATGGATTTTGAATGGATTCTAGAAGAAGTACTTTTTTTTGTCTTAGTAAAGAAGAAAAGAAGACTGTTACAAAGCAGAGAAAAAAGAAAACTAGTTGATGATGGAATGTCTTTTGTTTTTTAATAAAAATATTTAATTTTCTTTTACCGAAGTGTTGTTCGACACCGACAATGGAGAAAAAAAATAGAATTTCCGACCGATGAAATTTTAAAAGAAGAAAAAAAGACTTTCAAAATAACTCTATGAATTGTTTTTTGTGAAGAAAAATAAGTGAGAAAGAAAAACTATTTTCCTAAACAAGAAAAAAAATTAAATCAGGGTGTGTCATCAGTCTTCTCTTGTTGTTTTTTTTTGTTATATCAAATGAATAGATTTCATCAATGAATTTAGCTTCAATTAAATGTTTTATCAGCTATCTATTCGGCTAATGACACGTCACATCGCATTTGTGTCAATAGTCTAAAATTTTATTATTTTTTTTTTGTGTTGGGTAAAATGACACGTCATTGTAAAAAAGACAAATAAAAAACACTATGTGTTTTCCTTTCGAAATTTGAACAAAAATTGATCGATTTAAATCATCTTATATAATCACATGTTAATTCAAAAATTAAAGAGCATGTATTACACTTCAATCATCATCGTCAGCACATTAACTTGCAAGTTGTTCTTTCTTTCTTATATGTCTTAGTTCTGTTCGCGTTTATTTCCTGTTTGACAAGTAACTATGATATAATGACAAGAGAGAGAGAAAAAGGTCCTGTTGTATGTAATACATTTGCATTAGTGTTGTGTTTAAAGAAATATTAAACAGGGAGAAATGACGAGAGAATGATTTATGGCAGAAATGAAAAGAAATAAAGAGAGTATTGGCACAATATATAAAAGTATGTGTATATACGATTAGTCTTTAGAATGCAAAATGACCTGTGTAAGCTGTTAGGATGACAAATCAGCTGAAATTTCGATTTTCATTCTTGAGATATTCGAGAAGTATTATGGATGCATATTACAAATTCAACATTTTCGTTTTCTTTTCGTTCTTTATTCCATATGTACATTAATGGAATGAATTGGTAATAACTCAGACTTTTTTTTTCTTTATAAATTTCGAACATTTGATGTAGAGAAATAATATCGACAGATCGAGAAATATTTACTTTAAAGACCATAAAAATATGTACGTGTTTTTGTCAAATAGTTGTAAAGAAGAGAAAAAACCTGACTTATATGTATGAATCACAAGAAATAGTGCATGTAAATCACCTTTCAATAACTTAATTCATTTTATTCGGTAGCCGAAAGACTGTACGTTTTCCTTTACTCATAAACGACCTTGTTTCTATTCGGTGAAGAAGAAAAAAGAATAATAAAAAGATATTAATGCTTTTTTTTTTGTTGCAAACTTTGCTCTTGATAAGTTTTCTTTATTTCAAAGTGACTACGTCGAAGAAATTTCTGCCTGGCAGTTAGTTCCTTTTCTTCTTCTTTTTTTCTCATTCTCGCTTTGGTTGATTCGAGAATATGAGTAAGAAGTAGAGAAAGAGAGAGAAAAAAAGAGAAAAAAATCCGATGTGCTTGTCTATTAGTAAACGTCAAAGTAGGCGTCTGTGTGCTCTGTGTCATATATTGTGATTCCAATGATATATATTTTTTTATTGCAGATTCATTTTTAAGAGAAAAGATTTATTTGAAAGAAGCTTTTTCTTATTTTAATAAAGAAAGAAAATATTTGATTAAAGAGATGGGACACGGAGGCATGAGTTGTGGAATGAAAACTCTCCGTTTTTTCATGGTAGTTTTCAATATCATCTTTTTAGTAAGTTTAATCAATGAAAAACCAAACGAGAGAAAAACATATTTTGCTTAGTTAATTGGTCTTGCTCTACTTGGCTTTGGTATTTATGTTAAAGTCGATCCATCACTTGGTAAATTAAAACAAGTTTTACCAATCAATGGAGGTACACATTGAAATTTTCATGAGAAAAAAAAACACACATAACCGATCGTATTATTTCGAAAATAGATCCGGCCGTTGAAAACAATCTCTCGTATCTCGATGCTATTGCTATTGCTATCATTGTTCTCGGATGTGTTCTTGTCGTGATGGGTTTTCTGGGATGTTGTGGTGCTATGAAACAAGTCAAAGTATTTCTTGTACTCGTAAGTGAAAACATAATTTGCTCGTATCGAACGAAAAATAAAACACAAATCGATTTTACATTTTAGTATGCAATTATAATTGGACTTATAATCGCGGTTGAAATCGCTGTGACAATCTATTTCGTTGCGTTTAAATCCAAATTCGAAGATCAAGTTATCAAAGAATTACAAAATGCNGTTAAAACACAATACGAAGGGCCAAATAAACTCATCACAGGCGACTCAAACAAACCGAATGCATTCACAATCGCTTGGGATTTAATCAGCTACAATGTAAATCTCGATGTCTAATTATTCAATCGAATATATTCTCTTGTTTTTTTTGTTTCATTGCAGTTGAAATGTTGTGGTGTCTTTAATCAATCTGATCTGTCATCACCTGAAGCCATATGGAATCGAACGAATCCATGGTATACGAGTGGTTCAAATGCAGATACAATGAATTTTACATATCCTATAACATGTTGTAATCTCGGAGATAGTTATACATCTAACTGGGATAATCTACCAACAGGTACATTAGAAAGTTACGCCAGTTGCGCACTCAATGGTACTGGTCTTCATACATCTGTAAGAGAAATTTGTCTTGAAGGCATATTCAACATAATAAATCGTTTTTAATCTTAACTAGGGTTGCTATCCGAAAGTAATGGAATATATAAATAACGCTAAAACTTACATCATCATCGTCGCTGTGATTATTCTCGTTATTGAAGTATGTTTAATCTTGTTCAATCTCGAACGGTTAACAAACATTTCTNTTCTTNTTTCTTTTAGTTAGCAACTATAATTTTCACAATTGCATTGTGTTGTCATAAACGTAAAGAACATTACTCATCCTAAACAGGAAAAACCAANGAATGAACTTATGTTTCTATTTTTTGTTGTTTTGTTTGAATGAAATTCAGATATTTGTCTCTATTTCGCTCTCGCTCGCTCTCTCTCGCTCGCTTATTTGAAATCCAATTCTAGCTATTGTCAAATCTATTTGAAAATAAAATCATCTTGGCGGTAAATTGAGAATACAAGAAAACATTGACTTTGTAATAAAATCTTGAATGAAATTATTCGCTATCTACTTTATTATTAACATCACATCTCTTCTAACCGGTAAGACAATATTATATTAACGATTAGTTGAGAAAGAANAACACAACAACAACAACACTATGCTTGAATATTTTTTTTATGTGTGTCAATAGTTGGTTCGATGTTGAATCGTTANTTGTTTGTAAATCGGATTGTCTTTAGCTTGAAACCATTTCTGTTTGAAGATTTCAGCTGATTGAGCTTTGTCATTTGTCAAATTTGTTTGTTCTTGAGGAAGAATATCGTATGTTTGCTGATCGTATTTAATTCCACTTGCGTGATTGGCGTATCGACGTGAACGAGTAAAACCCATTTGTAAAAATTTTCGTGCCATGTCAGCACCAACAAAATCTTCATTGTCGAGATAATTGAGAAATAAATCATAGATTTTATCCGAAGATTTTCTTGCATCAGAAACGGTTTTGAAACGCCAATGAGGACAGATTTCATTTTTGTATGGTTGACAAATGAGAACGCCTTGTTCACCTCGGCCAATTCGATAGAGTTCCGGATGTTTTCGATAGTCGATATCGGCTTTCCAACCGTAGGATTTGCGATCGAAATTGAGATAGGATGGTAAACGTTTTCGAGACATCTCAATTATCTACAACGATTGATATTTATTTAGAATTAATCGTTTGGAATCATAAAACAAAACAATTCATTCAATTGAATGCAAATTTCGAACGTGAATGTCAAACCAATCGTTTGCTGATTAATGGTGAAACAATCTCATGGATTTTGTATTATCATCATGGTGGATTCGAGATAATCAATCAATCGAAATTAACTATTCGATCGTTTCGAATTGATCAAGAAGGTTTAGCTGTGTGTCAAATAAAAGGTCGAATGAATCGAATTCTCGATGAGAAATTTGTTTTTCTTACGAATGATCGTAAGAAGAATTCGCGAGATGAATGAAAAAAGATTTGAAATTTTGTTTTTTATAGCAACGGATTTAATCGATGAACGATTTGAAGGTTTCGAACAGATTCTCATCGATACAGAAATCAATAAACCTGACCGACATTGTGGTCCCGATAAAAACATTGATTTTAATCGTACCGATATCGCAGATTTTCATATTGATTTCATTCAGCATTACGAACGTGTTCGACATCACACAAATCACATTCAAATTTCGAAAATTCATCATGAAAACGAAGGTTATTTCGAATGTATAGTAAGATTACATAATGGACTCGTTGGCGTTCGAGTCTTTTTTCTCAGTGGTAAATGTCGATTTCAATCGATGTATTTCTAATCGAAAAGAAATTGTTGTTTAGTTGGCGGTGAACCACGTCAAATATCAAATCGAGAAACGCATATCTATTCGGAATTACATGGCGCTCTCACTTTACTCTGTCCGATATTCTCATCGGTACCTGCTTGGTACACGTTTTTAACTCCAGATGATTCGACGATTGTCGGTCAAGATTATCTTCGAATAAAACATCTAACAAGTCAACATTCGGGTTTGTACAAATGTCGAGTAACAACCGATGATGACAGCGATGGTTATTCGTTAACAGCTGATCTTTATCTTGATGTTTACGGTAGAACTGAAATTCTAATTGAGAGTTTTCTTATTGAAATGCATCTTGTTAAGGTCCTCCGGAATATATCGAACCCTATTTGAACGAATACAATTTCATATCGACTAAAAAATCTGTCGAAACGACAATTCGATGTTCACTCAAAGGCAATCCTCCGGCAATCTATCAATGGTTTTTAGGGGATATTTCGACAGATTCTCATAAAGAAATTGTCTCTCAACAAATCGATTATGTAATCACACCGGACAAAAACACAACAATAACATGTATAGCCAAGAATAATCGAGGCATTCAACGACAAGTTTACGTTCTTCAAATAATCGATTGATTCCAATTCGTTTTTTCTTTTCGAAATAAAAAAAAGACATCAGAGGTCGTGCATGATCGTAAACAGATACGATACGATTTGTTATTTTTACTAAAATAAACACGGATTAAAATTATTCTTTAATCTCGCTTGAGCAGCTTTCTAAGCTGTCTGGGATGCCATAGATACCGAAGTTATTTCCGCTCAGAGGTCAAAGATAATTAGTATAGGAGAAGAAACATGTTTCTTTTTTATTTTAAAAGAAAATTAATAAGATACTTGTTCTGCAGGTTGTCAAACTCACAGACGTATGAATTTCTTTCGTTTAACCGAAGAGTAAATAGTTAAATATGTTATTATTTTCATAGTAATCAGCGTTATCTACTACTGTTGAAACATTCTTTTTTATGATTGTATATATGAAATAAAATAACGTGTTTCTCAGACGAAGAGAAAGGAAAAAAATAACATTTTTTATGTTCTCAGAACGGAAAAAGACAGATTAAATGCTTCTTTTTTTTCTTTTTGTAAAGATTGAAAAATATGGGTCATGGACAAATGACTTCACGATTAAAAATCGCTCGTTTCATCATGATTTTGTTCAATGTTATATTCTTCGTAAGCAATATAAAACACACGTACACACACAAAGATTTTTTGTCATATTTAGTTGATTGGTGCGACTTTAATCGGCGAAGGTTTTGATCTTTTAATTACTCATCGATTCGAATATTTTACTGAATCGATGCCAATTATTCACAGTAAGCTATTGAAAATCGAAGCAAAATCTTTCTTTTTTTTCTTATATATTAATTAGATTCGATGATTGAGCATAAAATTATCATATGTATGTGCATGATTATTCCGGGCATTTGTTTGCTTTGTCTTGGTTTCTTCGGTTGTTCAGGCGCATTAACACAGATTGAATGTTTGCTTTTTGCCGTTCGTATTTTATGCTCGATGAATATCAAATGATATTCGATTGTTTGTTTTTAGTATTCATGGATATTAGGCATAGTTTTAATCTGTCAAACAATTATGATTTTACTTTTCGTTTTATTTCGATCGAAAATTCAAAATGAACTTGTATTTCGAATGCATTTATTCATTCAAGAGAATTATCAAGGTCCATTGGATCAATCTCCATCGATGATCTCGGTTCTCATCGATATCATCATGTCTGATGTAAAATCCTTCATTTTTTTCTTCTTTCTATAAAACAAAAAGCGAAATTCGATTATGTTTAATTTAGTTCAAATGTTGTGGAATCGAATCTCCAGATGATTTTCTCGTTTCAACCAAATGGAATCGTACGAATCCATGGTCGAGTTCATCGCAATTATTTCAATATCCGTTGAGTTGTTGTCCAAGGAATCAAACCGATCCATTGTCTCTCGATCGAACGATTGCTTGTGCAACTCAAGGAATTCATCTCTATAAAACAGTCAGTCAATTCAGTTCGATTTTCTCATTCGATTGATTTTCGATTGTTTAGAATTGTTTAACACGATTTACTCATTTGTATTCGTCATATAAAACAATTTTCTTCTCTGTATTTATTTTAATTATTCTGATCGAAGTAAAAAAAAAGTTTATTTTTATTTATTCATTCATTGAATTTTCTTATTCTGTGTAGTTATTTGGCTTCATATTTGTTCTTTTAATTCACCATCGAACACGTCACCATCATCATAATCGAGCCTACGATCTAATCGAACAATCTCCTCCAGCGTATTCGCATCATTTTTTTACTTGAATCTTTTTTGTCAAATAAAAATAAACATATTCCGATGAATCATCATACGAAAAGAAGAAGAAGAAGAAAAAACGAGAGTTGATTATGTATAACAACCTTCGTAATGTATAACGGACACTTTTTTCGTTCTGTTCTTGTCCTTCGACAAGTCTCTGTACGTTCGTTTTTTTCTTTTGCGTCGTCGTTTTTAGAAAATGATTTCAGACATTGTGATATTCATATTGATTAGTTCGACAGTCTTTTGTCAAGAAATCGAACGAGCTGTGATTGCCGATGGTCAGGCATTTCAATTCGATTGTCGACTGGATGAGTCGATTTATTTTGCTCGACAACTCAACGATTGGAAAGAAATTACCGAGAATGACGAAACTTATGNCTACCTCAACCTTAAATATACTCATCTGTCAAACGAGAATGTTCTTCGTGTGACTGTTGACTCAGCTCAATCGAAACATGTCGGCTTTTACGCATGTCGAAAAGCGTCTTGGACGAGTACGGCAATGAGCAGCATTTATCAACTAACTCTTGCTGGTAAATTTTTTAATTCTTTTTTTCCTAGAATAGAATTGCGTTTTTTGAAGAAGTTCAATCGTTTTATTGGACGTATATTTGTCACGGACCGACTGGTTCGTGTCAACGAACGACAACAATCGATCAGTTGGAAATTGCCGATGAAACCTATGTGGATTTCTATTGTTGTGCGTCGGTTAAAGGCTATGAAAAGCTCAATATTCACATGAATATGCTCGGTACAAATCAGGATAAAATCGATGTCAAAACAAAATCTGAATCCGATGGTTCATCGGTGATTTGTGCGAATCAATATACGAAATTTACGAAGAGACTTTCCAGCCAACAAATGCTCACATGTGAATTATTCACCGATGATCGTTCACATTCGACATTATCCAGTCTAATAACGATCAAAGGTTGTCATATTCGAAATAAAAAAAAGAACGGTTTATTGATTTTGAAAATCAATCAATATATTTTAGATGCAATAAAAAGCGATATTGCAGCCGAATGGAATTCAAATTTCGATAGTGATCAAAATGTCAACAATCCATACTTTAACTTTCNATCGCACACTCGACGTCGATCACGAAGAATNACAAGATTCACTATTCTCTTGACTTCACTCATCGCTAGTCTACTCGCTCTTATCTTCGTTATTGTTCTTCTAATTTGCATTTTACGAAAGAAACAAAGTAGAGTCGCGTTCTTCCTTTTCTTCGTTGAATATAGCTTAATTAACCTTTTCTCTTGATATTTATTCTAGCAAAAGCATCAAGGTAAGTTCAATCGTTAACATTCAATTGTCGAATCCATATCTCTTGACTATTCAAGGACGAATAATACGCCAATTGTCAAACAATATTCTCCCGTTCAAATCTCCGAATCATCGTCAGCACATTACGTGAATATTCATCAAGATATTGAAAATCCCTATGAAGAACCAATTCCTCTGCCTCGAACTAAATTTCCAACTCGTCGTTGAGTCTTTCGTTGTGTACAAATCACAGATTTTATTTTTCTTTGAATTCAATTCCAGTATTTTCAATTTGACAGAAATAAAAAAAAATTTTTCAAAATATAGAAGGTTTGCCTTGCGACAGTAGTTTCATCTTTGAAAACAATCTATAAATTATATCGTTTTGTAATTTATACGAAGAAAATGTTTATACCAAGTATCCATCGTTAAATTCAATATAATCCACTAATTATTTGATGAAGATACGATTATCTGTATTTGGTCGTAATTTTGTCATGTATAAGCTATATATTTCTTTATTTTGGTATATTCGATAAAATACCCAAAAAGTATGTAGAGAAATTAGATTTTCTTTTCTTTTCGTTGATTTATACAAATGAAATTTTATTTTTGATTATTTGAGAGAGAGAAAAAAACGCAACTACAGAAAACGATTTCAGTATAATCGAAGAATTTTAGCGAATTGATTTTTCATTTGATTGAATAATCGTTGAAAACGATCGCGAATATAGAGCGTATATCGATGGATTTCATCGCGAAGATTACCAAAAAAATCTCGATGGACACCAACGACAGTGACGTCATTTTCGAATTCAATATCTGTCGGAACTGTTGCTCGATTAGCTATACAAAGGAAAACGAATATTTCACAAGAAAACAAAAATTAAACAAAACGTACNAAGACTTTGACAAACAGCACATGTTTCCATAGTTATTAAATTTTCATTTTGAACAAAACACCAAGGCCCATTGACATTCGAATTCGGATTTCGACAGAAATTCTCAGCTGATTCAATCGATTGATCAGCAAAGAAATTCTCAGCAGTAATTAATTCCGGATAAGTCTTTTGCAAATCAATCCATGGAAAACATTCATGTTCGAATTTACTTATCGAATATTTGCCTTGATAATGAAGAATTCCATCATCAGTTATGCTACAATCTAAAACAGTAGATCGTTGTCAAATACGAAAAGAAAACTAGATCAAACGAAATTCTACCCGAGATATTTCGAACGATTATTGGTTTGCATTGAAATTGAGCAGTAAACGCGAGGACTAGGAAGACAATTTTCAACATTGTTCGAGAAGGAACAAGTAAACAAATGCCTATATAATACACTTCTATCTATCTATCTAAGTTCAATCGGATCATCTGAACAGATGTCACTAATCATCAACAACGATTAATTTCTTATTTTAATTAAATTCAAATCGATATTCAACAAAAAGAAAATCTTCATATTTGAACATTAAAAAAAAATAATTTTTTTTCACTTGATGTTTCTGATAGGTTGGCTGAGTCCACCTGTACGAAATGAGTCTCATCATCCTATGATGATGATGTTCTATTTTCGTATTAATAAAAATCCCTCTTGCGTATTGAATTTTTTGATTCAATGTTGAAATGTTTTTGTTTATCAATTCGATTTAATGAACCGTTCATTCGGTAATATGTCTCGTTTAACTACACAAACGCCAGGTACGGAATGGGAGGATCTACGTAAACAAGCTTGTCAATATGAAAATGAAATCGAAACCAAACTAACATCATTCTCCAAACTCTGCTCGAACTATTCGGCACATGAACAAAATGATTCACCGACAACAACGAAATCATCGATCGAAACAATTTCGATTGACATTGACAATCTGCTCGAACGTCTCACAGATATAACCAAACGAATGTCGGATATTCTACCATCGTTACACAGTCCTGGTTCGCCCGCTACACATACCGTTCAACGACATTTCGAAATTCTTCAAGATTACCGTCGCGAATACGAACGTACGAAGTCCAATCTGAGAAATCTCCAACGACGTGAAGATCTTCTTCTTCACACCAATCCCGACTTGAATTCCTCATCATCAACAACAACAGCGAGTCATTTGAATAGTCGTCGACAAGATTTCTATCTTCGAGAAATGACACATTTGAATAATTCACATAAATTAATGGACACGAATTTAGACATGGCTGCGCTGATACGAAAGGATCTTGCCGATCAAAAGAAACATTTTCTTACCATTTCGAATAAAATCAATTCGCTAGCCAATCGATTTCCGTTAGTTAATAATGTTTTACAAAAGATAAAAATGAAAAAACGCAAAGATTCACTTGTACTTGGCTGTGTCATCGCTGTTTGTTTTATTATACTTCTTCTCTATTCATTACGATAGAATATAAAAGTTCGCTTTTCTTTTTTTTTCTTGTTTCTTTAATAAAAAACCAGCAACAACAATCCAGAACAATTTTTTGCTGAAAATATATTCCATATCTATCTTCAGATCATGCGACTATCGTTGATTCTTCAAGCGGCAGCTAAAAGTACCCGACAATTACTTGTCAATTGTGAATCTCAAGCGACTGGCCATCGAGTCATGAGAATACGCGAGCGAACACAAGACAAATTGGAATTCTTACATGTCGATCCATGGATTGATCAACTAGTTCTTTACAAGGAAACGCGAAAAATAAAAACATTAGAAAAACAAAAAATCCGAGAGATTCATCTTAGTCGTTTAACTTAGTTTTCATTTTGTTTGTTTGTTAAATAAACTAAACTCTCCTCTCCTGTTTCTAGATGAATCCGACTTTGAGTCTATACAAACAATTAATTCGTGAATGTCGAAAATTTTCACTTTATAACTATCGGTATGAGCGAAAGCGAACAGCCGATTGAATGAGTTGGGCTTTTGTGTTTGTTTTTTCAGAGAATATTTTCTACGGCGTGTGAGAGAAGAATTTCGACAGAATCGATCGATTCAAGATCCCGTACAAATATCGAATCTACTCAAACGAGCTCAACAAAATCTCGAGATCATTCGACGACAGGTTTGCATTTAGCTTTTCAATTTCAAATCTCGTTTCGAAATCTTTGCATTTNAGGTCATCGTCGGCAATCTCTACGCGCCTGCCCAACGCTCGATCATCGAGAATAAACAGTAGACAGATAGAAAAAAGAGAGCCCGCATATCTTCGTTTTTTTTTTTTGTATTCTCGTATTATCAATAAAAGTTGTTGTATCATCATGATATCTCGGTTTCGTTTGTTTATCTCATCCTTGACGATATGATATAATCATCTCGAATGACTCGTTCATTTTTCTTTTATCTTAGAGATGTTGATGAAACGTTGTTTTCTCTTGTTGGTCTTGTTGATTGTTCTACAATTAACCACAGCAAAATGGGCTCGTTCACGACGATTGAATATGTTGAATCGTTCGTCGAACACGATTCGTGATGATCGATGTCGACAATTTAAAAAGTTTACGCAAAAAGTCGATCATTTCGGATTTGTTAATAATGATACGTATGAACAGAGATATACATTGAATACAGATCATTGGCAAAGTGGTAAACCGATCTTTTTCTATGCNGGAAATGAAGGTTTGTTGTTGAGAGAAATCGAAGAAATGAGATTTTGTTTTGTTGTCGTCTTCAGGTGATATCGATCTTTTCTGTGATAATACCGGTTTTAGTAAGTTTTCATTGATTGAAGTCAAATCAATCGAATTGAATTGATGATATTTAGTGTGGGATATTGCTCCATTATTTAACGCTATGGTTGTCTTTGGTGAACATCGTTATTACGGTCAATCATTACCCTACGGAAATCAATCGTATTCAAAACCTGAATATGGTAAAATTGAAGAACGTTCGAGTTAAAATATTTGTTTTTTTTTGTCTTTTCAGCGAGATATTTAACTAGTGGACAAGCACTTGCTGATTATGCTTATTTACTCGAATCAATTCGAAGTACAATCCAAGGTGCTGAGAATAGTCCAACCATTGTCTTCGGTGGATCATACGGTGGCATGTTAGCTGCCTATTTCCGTATCAAATATCCGCATATCGTTGCTGGAGCTCATGCAGCATCGGCACCCATTCTTCAAATGACAACACCATGCGAAGCATTCTCTCGTGTAGGATTTCTCTTTACGTAGTTTGACTTCGCGTAAATATTGAACTGAATTCATAGATTGTAACACAAGATTTCCGAGAAGAAAGTCCGCAATGTGCGGGTATAGTTCGTTCATCATGGGATGCATTCAATCGTATTGGTTCGACACCAAGTGGCCTTCAAGAATTGACAAGCCTTTTCAAACTCTGTAATCCATTGAAATCAGTTGATGAATTGAAAAATTGGTTGAATGATATGTATGGTAACATTGCCATGGTTGATTATCCGTATCCAACATCATTTCTCGCTGATTTACCGGCNTTTCCTGCTCGAGTTTTTTGTGCTAATGTTACACAATCATCAGAGAAAATGTCGAATGATGATGTTGATATTGTCAAACGAATTGTCAAAGGTGTCAACGTGTTTTTTAATTATACAGGTCATACGCAATGTTTTGATACTGGTTCACAAGGTACACCAAGTCTTGGTGATCTCGGTTGGTTCTATCAATCATGCACTGAATTCGTTATGCCAATGTGTTCTGATGGNGTCAATGATATGTTCGAGAAAGTTCCTTGGGATTTTAAAGCATTTTCCGATGAATGCTATGCTCAATGGGGAGTTCGTCCACGATTCGAATGGCCATATATTGAATATGGTGGCAAAAATCTAACTGATTTTCGTTATTTTACAAACATTGCATTTACAAATGGAAATCTTGACCCATGGTCGGCCGGTGGTGTTCAAACAACAATAACTCCTGCACTTCCAGCTATTCATGTTCAAGGCGGTGCTCATCATCTTGATTTACGTGCTGCAAACAAAGCCGATCCACCAAGTGTCATCGCTGCTCGTCAACAAATCGTTGCTTTGATCCAAAAATGGATTTTATAAGTTTTTATTTTTATTTTTTTTTTT
>JGI26536J50258_1001817_pt1 | contig 14139 bp, 14 predicted proteins | sample ThiBiot_750_plan_FD_50258 | JGI IMG/M metagenome (IMG submission 50258)
TTGCGTAGATAAGTTTTTAAAGTTAAATGGAAAAAGTCCCGGAAAGTCCTTTGGTGGAATTCAGATGATTTTTATAGGAGATCTTTATCAACTCCCTCCTGTCGTTACTTATCAAGAAAAAGAGATTTTTTTCTCACAATACCAAAGCCCCTATTTCTTTAGCGCCCTGTTTTTTGAAAACTTTAAGATGGAATTCATTGAGCTTAAAAAAATCTATCGTCAGCAAGATGAGCAATTTATTGGTTTACTCAACTCCATTCGCAATAAGACAACAACCGATGAAGATATCTCTCTTTTAAATCAACGGGTCAATCCAGATTATACGACGGAAGATTACTGTATTTATCTCACACCAAAGAATGTAGACGCAGAAGCCATTAATCAAGAAAAGTTAAAACAACTTAAGGGGAAGATGTATGGCTTTGAGGCCAATATAAAAGGGGATTTCGGAAAAGAATCCTATCCGACAAGGCAAATCTTATCCTTGAAGGTTGGCTCTCAAGTTATGATGGTTAATAATGATTATAAAAACCGATGGGTTAACGGGACAATGGGGAAGGTTCTGCATATTGAAAGATATGATGATGCAGTTGTTATAGAGGTGGAACTAGAGGATGGGCAAGAAGTTGATGTTTATCCCTACACATGGGAAATTCATAGATATTTTCTTGAGAAGGATACCATTCAATCGGAAACTATCGGCTCTTTTACCCAATATCCTCTTACCTTAGCTTGGGCTCTCACTATTCATAAGAGTCAGGGCAAAACTTTTAATAATGTTATTCTTGATATAGGCGCAGGGTCATTTATGCCAGGACAGGTTTATGTAGCTCTAAGCCGATGCACGTCTTTTGAAGGACTCATTCTGAAGAAACCCATTCACAAAAAGTATATTTGGCTCGATTATGAGGTGGTTAAGTTTGTTACAAACTTTCAGTATCAAGAATCAGAAAATAAATGCCCCCTTGATAAAAAAATAGAATTGATAGAGGACACCCTTAAAAGAAATCAATCCCTTGAGATCGTTTACCTAAAAGCCAACAATGAAAAGTCTCAGAGGATCATCACCCCCACAGCCGTAGGGCAGATGACTTATAAAGATAAGCCCTATTTAGGTATGAAAGGATTTTGCCATCAAAGTCAAGAAGACAGAGTTTTTCGAGTCGATCGTATTTTAGAAATGAGGAAGAAAGCCATTTAAAGTTAAAAAAACGTCCAGACAGAATTAAACAGGACACGTTGATCATGCAAGAACAAGAACTTCGCTTAAAATTGCGTAAAATAGAAACCTTATTTGCTGGGGCAGGTACGCAAGGGGAGCGCGCTGCAGCAGAAGCTGCTATCCAGCGTATTAAGGAAAAATTAAACAAAGCCGTTAAGAGTTCACCGCCGATAGAGGTTAAATTTTCATTAGGAGATTTGTGGTCTCGTCAGCTGTTCCTAGCTTTATGTCGTCGCTATGAGCTTGTTCCCTATCGATATGCCCGACAACGCCATACAACAGTCATGATTAAAGGCCCACAAGATTTTATTGATGATATCTTGTGGCCTGAATTTCAAGCTTTAAGTAAGGAGTTGAGTGAATACCTTGCTCATGCCACAGAAAAAATTATCCGAGAAGAAATTCATAAAGATACAACGGAAGCTAGAGAAGTTGTTGAGCTTTTAGAGAGCAGTTAATATAGTTCCAAGCCGCTGTTCAAGAGTACAAAAAATGTCTAACGTGAGACGCGTAGAAATGTTAGAACAACATAAGAGTTGGGGGATAAGCAAGTATGTACCAGAAAAAAGGAGGAGAGAAGATGTACTCATGGAAATCGTATGATATTTTTTCATCCATGTTTTTAGCCGAGTATCATGATACTGTTCTTTACGATGTATTACATCAAATCGTGGCATTCCTTCTTTTTCCCATCAACTGTTCTTGTAAAACCCTTTGCCAGTGTGACGACTTCAGAGAAAGGGTCATTCTAACATTGAATGTGACTCTTTATATTAATGATGAAAAAGCAAAAAAAAGCCCTGCTTTTCTCAATAATATAAGGTTTCTTCTAAGGATTCCTGAGCCAAAGCATTTTAGAGAAAACTTTCATAAGGCCTATCCTTTATGGCTCATTAAAGAAGATTTTAGAATAAGAGACAAAGATAATTATTTTAAAGGTATTGAGAGTTTTGTATGGAAACTCCTTCGGTCCGATAATACAGATGAAACTTTGCCATTTAGAAAATCCTCCGCAATTGCCAAAGAAGAAAAGAATGAAACGGTTTTGTTAAGAAGGCCTTTGAAAACAAATGTAATTAAGTTTCAGAAAAAAGATGACTCCACCAGTGGGAAGATCTCTGAAAAACGCTTTGATACATATAAATCCATTTGTCATTTTATTGCTGCTTACGAGTTTATGAAAAGAGAAAAGGGACAAGAGTGGCAATTCTCATTGAACCAACCGGATCAAGTACAAAGATTTTTAGATATTGCTTATTGGTTTCGAAAAAGTCTTCTTTCTCTTAAAACAGGCGGTGATAAAGAGAATATCTTATTTTCTGAAGAAGACCTCGTTCCGCTCCCTGCTTGGGTTCAAGATAATGAGATTGATATTCCTATTGAACCATTCGATAATAAGGTTCATGAGCCTGTCCTAGCTTCCTAAGATGCTTAACGCCTGTATGCACGACTAAAACAGAATAAATCCCTAAAAAGTCTTGACTTTTTAGGAATTCAGACCATAATAGCCATAACTATACCTATGGATAACCTATTATGGATCGATACCTTTCACCCCTCGTCAAAAAAGATAGTGACAAGAAAATCGTGTTATTGAGTGGTCCCCGCCAAAGTGGAAAGACCACGCTTGCGAAACAGCTTTTTGACAACTATGAGTACCTGAATTTTGATGCTTCAGAGGATCGAACCTCTATCTTTAAAAAACAATGGAGGAGAGATGTTGAGTGCGTTATTTTTGACGAGTTACATAAAATGCCAAAATGGAAAAGGTGGGTAAAGGGAATTTATGATACAGAAGGCAATAGGCCTCGTCTCATCGTTACAGGAAGTGCGAACTTAGACACCTTTAGAAAAGTTGGAGATTCCTTAGCCGGACGATATTTTCAGTATCGTCTCCATCCACTGGATATAGAGGAAGCGGTTACATTTTGGCAAAACAATCCTCAAGAGGTTTTCCAACGTCTCATGAAATGCAGTGGATTTCCTGAGCCCTTCTTGGAAGGAAGCCTTGACTTTTATAAACGTTGGCAAAGGTCACATCTGGATATCATTCTCCGGCAGGACTTTTTGGATATGTATTCAATTCGCTCCATTAAATCCATTGAACTTCTTGTTGACCTCCTCAAGCCACGCGTATCAAGCCCCACGTCCTATTCCAATCTTGCCCGAGATTTGCAAGTCGATCCGAAGTCGGTCCAAAACTGGTTAACAATGTTGGAAAATATTTATGCCCTCTTTCGGGTAACACCTTATCATGATAATATTTCCCGCTCACTTTTGAAAGAACCCAAGTTTTATTTCTATGATATTGCTCGTGTTTCTGATGAAGGAGCTCGCCTTGAAAATCTTGTGGCTTGTGCTCTACTCAAGAGAATTCAATTTCTTGAAGATGCCCATGGATACAAAGGAAGTCTTCATTATCTCAGAACAAAGGATGGAGTTGAGCTAGATTTTCTCGTACTGACAGACGGCCGTCCCACCTTATGTGTTGAAGTCAAAATGTCTGACGGTAATTTATCAAAAAGCTTCAATTATTTTAGAAAATTTATAGGGGAAGCCCAATGTGTGCAATTGGTTCTGAATTTAAAACGTGAGTATGATACTCAAGACAGTATTCAAGTGAGAAACCTCGTCTCCTATCTAGCCTCTCTTAGCTCAGCTTTCCCTACAAAAGCATAGCTCCTTAGCTTCACTTTAATGAGCTATTTCTTCTGAAGCCTAAAATTATCAATTTCACCAAAAACCTGATCTTGTCCTTGAAGGAACTCCTCATGGAAAACTTCAGACTCTTTTCTAGCTTTGAGCAGATCTGCTTCCATCTTATTGAAATGCTCACTGATCTCTCCTCCCATGGTTTCAGCTTTTTCTTTTAGCTCTCCTAAAGACTGCTCACGTGCCGCTTGGAAGGCTATTTCGTCACGAGTCATAGATGATTTAAATTCATTTACATGATGAAACAGGCCACTCATGAACCAAAAGAAAACAAAGAGAGTTGAGATGATCATGAAGGCAAGTAAGAGGGTAATTTTGTGTCCTAAGGTCATTATTTCCCCTTTCTAAAATTCTCTTCAGCTTGTTCAAAGTGATTGTGGAAATTATTGACAGCTTTTTGAAAGGATTCGTTGTTCCTTTTTTGATTTTCTTCAAAAACTTCACCGAGCTTCTGGAAACCCTCCTCAAATTCTTTAAAGGGATTTTTAAAAGCTGCATCCATCTCACTGGCCGTTTCTTCTCTTTGAATTAAGCTCTCCTGAATAGGTGACTTTTGGGGGATTTTATGAGATTTAAAAATCGAATTTGCGAAACTCATAAAAGCAATCAAGATGATGAGAAAAAATCCTCCAATTCCCAGGAGAATTTTGTCTTCCAACTTTAAGGCTATCTCCTTCTGAAAATAGGAAGACTTTTGTTTTCTTTCATTATAGCCTGAACTTCTTCGTTTCATTTTATTTATTCCCTATTTTTTGTAAATTTAAGGTTTCATGTTTTCTTTAGCAAGAGCTTCAAGCCCTTGATAGGTCCATAGGGGGTATATATCTTCGGATTGTGCCATTTCATTCAAAATTAAAAGACCTTTGAATAGAGTGGCTATGGGTTCTTTCATTTCAGGGGATTTTTGAAGATCTTCGCCCAAGGTGATGTTAAAAGTTTCAAGGAGTCCAGCTTTGGAAATTAATCCTCCAAGCTGTACGAGTGACCTCGTTCTTGCTCGCCTGGCGCTATGAGAAGTGATTTCAAGTGTGCTCATGATGTGGTATTTCCTTCTCTCGGCTTTGGTGATCTGTTGATCCAACTTCTTGGTTCTTTTTTCTATGGAGTTGAGAAGCAGGACTGGGAAAGGTTTGCGGTTTTCCACCTCCGAGGGAATAAGCTTTTTTCCAGCTTTCTTTTTTTGTTTCAGGTGCTGCTGCCCAGCTTTCTGCCATCATCGCTAGAGCTAAGGGAGTAGAAAACTCGTCTTTAAAAATCTTTTGTGTTTCCTTTAGAAAGGAAAGAGCTTGTTGGGCCTGAACTTTCTCTCGTTTCTTCTTGAGTTGATGAATCTTTTCATCAATGTGGTTGAGTCTGTCAGTCATCGTAAAACCTCCTCTTGTTTTTATGATGACTTATAATAGCAAATTTGTTATTATCTTTCAACGTAATTCATTGAAATATCTCAATATAAACACAGATAAACATGAGTATACAAAATGATCATATTCGATCATCTGAGATCGATAAGTCTGTCATGATTTGCTTTTTTAAAAGCAAATCATGCGCGCTTACACATTGCCGTTGGCAATGGCGCTTGGTCTCAGGCGACGCAGACCATATTTGGAAAAGTGTCAGGTAAGCTATGGCTCTTTTCCACTTCAGTGCAAAAGTTCTCTCCAGAGGTAGTCGGAATACGGTTAGAGCGATTGCTTATCGAGCTGGGTGTCAGCTTTATGATACTCAAACAGGTCAAACCTTTAATTATGCTGATAAGTCTGTGCAACATGTGGAACTTCTTCTTCCCAAGGATGCGCCTTTATGGGCAAGAGACATTCAAGAACTAATGAAGGTTGATCGTCAAAAGGGTCTTCAGGCCTTTGTTGACATTGTGGAGGCCTCTGAAAAAAGGATTGATGCTCGGGTATGGCGAGAATTTGAATTTGCTTTGCATCGAGAATTAACGGAAGAACAAAACATAGCACTGGCTCGGGAGTTTGTAGAAGATCACCTCTGTGGGCGAGGAATGGCCGCTCAGCTTAACTTTCATTTTGATGTGAATGAAGAAACAGGAGAAGAAACCCCCCATTGCCACGTTGTGGTGACGACAAGGCGGTTAGAAGAGAAAGGGCTGAGTTTAAAAAAGGAAAGGGATTGGAATTCAAAAACCTTGTTGCTTGAACTAAGAGAGCAATGGGCCCAGTATTCAAACTTTCATTTGAAACTCCATGGTCATGCCATTCAAATCGATCACCGTTCTCATAAAGATCGAGGCATTGAAATAGAACCTCAACCCAAACGAGGAAGAGGCGTTTCAGAGCAGGAAAACAGATATCAGAAATCTTTAAAAATTCTCCCCATCACTGATAAAGCTAAAGCCTTCCATGATGTTCAACTCAGAAACCTTTACCGAATCATAAGACGGCCTGAAGTCGTCTTCGACATTGTCACAAAACATCATGCCACATTCATGTGGGCTGATGTGCGACGAGTTTTGCATCGATATGTGGATGAAGTATCCCTTTTTCAAAGGCTGGAGGCCAAACTAAAAAATTCGGCAGAGCTCGTTCTATTACATCTTGGAAATGTGGAAGATTCCTCTGCACACTTTTATCTCACTCCTACCTCTAAGAATGCAGAACAAGACAAAGCCATTTATACAACCCGTCGTATGTTGAAAGCAGAGAGATCTCTCATTGAAGCTGCAGAAGGGCTAAGTGACTTAAAAACCCATGGAGTTGATGAGAAATATATCAAAAAAGCCATAGAAAAAGCTAATGAAGAATTGAGAGCTCATGGAGGGCTTTCTCAAGATCAAATCAAAGCCATACATCATCTGGTGGATGAGGGACAAATTAAATGTGTAGTAGGAATAGCTGGTGCTGGAAAAACGACTGCTCTTGGTGTTTGTCAAGATATATGGAAAACAGAAGGATATGCTGTTTACGGATTAGCTCCGACAGGAAAGGCTTCTCAGAATCTCGAGCATAACAACATCCAATCACAAACCCTCCACAAATTTTTGAAGGCCTGTGAAGAAGGACGTTGCCAGTACCATAAGAATAGCGTTCTTGTTCTCGATGAAGCCGGTATGGTGGACGTTGAGCGCTTTGAGAAGCTTCTGGGTGCTGTTAAACAGCTTGGAGTTAAGCTGATTGTTGTCGGAGATGGAGCCCAACTTCAGCCTGTAGAAGCTGGCCCTGCCTTTCGATTGGTAACAACAAGAATTGGAAAAGTAGAGCTCAACACCATTGTTCGACAAAAGGAAGCTTGGCAAAGAGAAGTTACGGTTCTCTTTGGAAAACAGGAAACACAAAAAGCACTTCAAAAATATGTAGAAAAAGGCGCTGTTCATATCGTTGATGAAAATCTTTCTTCGCTGAAAGAGGTTTTGGCTCATGGAAATTATAAAGACCTTGTCAAACTCTACGAAGCGAGCCATCGTGTATCTGCTCTTATTTATCACGAGATGATCAAGGACGTGAAAAAAGACCACCCCGGTCTAACTCAACTTCATCCTTTCATTAAGCAACATCAGGACTACTCACGTTACCAGAGTTGGAAGGAACTGGAGAAAGAAGCAGCTAAAAACGTCCTTCAAAATGCTCAAACGTGTCGTCCTCTTCTTGAGGAACGATGTGTTGATCCGCTCCCCATGGCTCTTCTTTATGCCAACAGAGACCATGAAAAAGCCAAAGTAATCCTTAAAGAAAATAAGCTTGATCATCTCCTTGGCATAGAAAAATCCAGAGGGCATAAATCCACAGGAAAAACTGCTGATGTTCGAGACACAACAAAAACAAAACTTATTCAATCTTGGCATTTAGAGCTCATAAAATCCCCAGAAAAAAGTTTTATCATGCTCGCATATAGCAATAGGGATGTGAATGATCTTAATAGAGCTGCTAGATCACTATTAAAAGAATCAGGTCATATTGCAACAAAAGAGTTTGTCTATACCACAAAGAAGCAAGTCGAGGATGATTTTGGGAGAAAGACTACTCTTAAAGAAGAAAAAGCATTTTCCAAGGGTGATAGAATTGTTTTTACCCGTAACAACTATGGCTTAGGCGTAAAGAATGGAACTATGGGGACCATCATGAATCTAAATTCTCAAAAAGTTCACGTAAAGCTTGATGAAGGAAAAGAGATTTCTTTCGCTCCCAATCTTAATCCTTACTTTGATCATGGTTGGGCCATTACGATTCATAAGTCGCAGGGAACAACGGTCGATCACACCTATGTCCTTGCATCCTATGAAATGACTCAAAACTTAGCCTATGTAGCGATGACTCGCCATCGAGACTGGGTTAAGGTTTTTGGAAGCTCACTGGACTTTTGGAGGACAGAAAAGTTACCTGAGGTTCTTTCAAAATCAGGAGAGAAGCTATCTGCAGCTGATTATCTCGATGCAGACTCACTCAGCAAATTGATGCAAACAGAAGATCGATTTCTTACCAAGATTTTTGAACGCATTGCATGTGAGTTCGATGCCATGGGTACAGTTTCAAAGAAAGCCTTCTGGCAAGTGGCAGATCACTTTCTGGGAACACATCGAGAGCATGAAATCAGAATAAACCCAGATAGTGTTCGGGAAGAAGTAAGAGCTGAAGAATTGTTCAAACCAAAACAAGGAAGGTTTCATGAGACCTCTCTTTCTCATACTCCTCCATACTTCACTAAAACAACACTTGTCGAAGAAGCTCTTAAGCAAAAGATGGCTTTATTTGCGGACGATATTTTTTCATCCATAGGAGAATATTACAATCGTCCTTTTTCTTCAGCAACGGAACGACGTTATGGAAAAAAGGGACACATCTCTGTAAATGTTAAGACGGGGGCTTGGATTGATTACAAAAATAGTGACATGTCGGGTGGTCCTCTTCATTTATTGACAAAAGTAAAAGGTTTGTCCTTTAAAGAAGCTGTGGACTATGGAGCTTCTTGGGCAGGAATAGGAGCTGAACAGTTATATTTAAGTAATTCTCTTGCACATTCCATACCCAGCAAAGCTGAGAAAGAGAAATTAGAAAATAATGATCAACTTAGAATTACGAAAGCCCAAGCTCTTTGGGAGAAAGGTAAGCCTATCCAAGGAACACTTGCGGAGAGATATCTACGAGAACATAGAAAAATAAAAGGAGAACTTCCTCAAGACCTTCGGTATTTGCCTTCAGACAATGTGTCTAAGAGATTCCATCCAAGCCTTATGGCAGTAGCAAGGTCTCCGGTAGGGGAAGTGACAGCTGTGCAATTAACATTCCTCGATCCACAGACGGCCGCTAAAGCAAAGATTGAGGTCGCGAAGAGATCTTTTGGTGTTATTAAAGGATCGGCCGTAACGCTTCAAGAAACAAGAGCGTGTCCTCAGGTGAAAGACCTGAGAAATCTGCATGATAAAATAAGAAACGTTCTCTTTATCGCCGAAGGCGTTGAGACGGCTTTAAGCATAAAGGAAGCAGGTGTTGAAGGAACGATTAAGGCCAGCCTGGGTCTTTCCAATATTAGCCGATTAACTTCTGAAAAATTGAATACACACATTATTATTTGCGCAGATCATGATGCTCAAAATTCTCCAGCTTCTGAAAACTTAAACAGGTTTGTTAAACAGCTGGAAGAAAAAGGTTCCCAAGTCACAGTGATTAAGCCAGACAAACTCAAAGAAGATTTTAATGATGTCCTTAAAGCTGAGGGCCCACAAAAAGTAAGAGAACTTATTGAAAGAGGACTTAACTCGCAAAAGGCATTTCGAAAACAAACAAGTGAAGGGGATCTCCTTCAGCAACAAAAGCTAACCCTAAAGCCAAAAAAGGCAGATCTCTGGCAGAAGATAAAAGCTTCATTTATAAAAAAGCCAACAAAGAGCAAACCGCAGAATGATCAGTATACTTTCCTGCGTCTTTCAAAAGATAAGCACGCTTCTTCTTTAGAAGCCTCCACAGCTGCAGATGCCAATATGCTTTTAGAGAGAAAGAATGGAGGACACCTATCTATTACAGAGGATTTCAAGAGGAAGATGATAGGAGATGAGTTTTACCAAAAAAGTACTTCTAAAAGAAGAACTTTCTCAACTTCTAACCCCATTTCAGAGAAACTTAAGCAAGAATTATTAGGAGAGGAATTTTACACCCGAGCTTCTGGAAAGACGCGAGCCTCAAAGTCTATAGAAGCTGAAAAAACAATAAGAGCCTCTACGAAAATGGATAGTCAAGAAGATCATGTCGGTCAAGACATTTCTATTTTCCAAAAGCCACCCTCCCGTGGCAGAAGGAGGTAAGTCCCTATCTTACAAACGGGAACATATTTGAAGGTGCCGCCAATGAGATTACCGTAAGCCTCTATGTAAGCGCCGACCCTTTCAATTACCCACAACTCCAGACCATAAAGGTATATACTCCATGAAGAATAAAGCAAGGAGGTTGAATGGAGACGGTAGTCAATAATTTACACCAAGCAGCAGCACTCCCTAAGGGCATGCTTCCTACAGAAAAGACTTGGTTGGATAAAGAACTCTTATGTTGCCAATTTAAAGATGCTCGCCTTGGTAAGAGATTTCGAACATTAATTAAGCAACTTTCTGATGGTATGGGTGAAAGCATTCCATTGGTATGCCAAGATTGGGCAAATACTAAAGCAGCATATCGCTTTTTTTCAAATAATCGCGTAAGTGAAAAAGAAATTTTAGATGGTCATTTTCAGGCAACATATGAGCGTTTTTTCAGCAACAGAAAGGCCTGTACTAATTCTTCAAGATACGATAGAATTTTCTTACAAACGAGAAAAGCCAGAGCTCCTTGGCTCAATAGGATTCTCCTTTAGGACAAAAGATAAAGCCGGACGCCCACTATTGCACACTATATGCGGCCTTCTCATGCACTCAAGCCTCGCTGTCACAGTAGAGGGACTTCCTCTTGGGCTTGTAGCAATTAAATTTTGGACACGTAAAAGATTCAAAGGGTTGTAATGCATTAAAAAAGAAGGTGAATCCAACAAGATTGCCTATTGAGGAGAAGGAAAGCTTTCGCTGGATAGAGAACTTAAAACAATCAATCCAACTTCTAAAAAATCCAGAGCGCTGTATTCATGTTGGAGACCGAGAGAGCGATATTTATGAGCTTTTCTGTACTGCCCAGCAAGAAGGAACACACTTTCTTGTAAGGACATGTGTAGATCGTTTAGCTGGAGAAGGGAGACTATTGGATTGCCTTATAAAAGAAAACAGCCTTTCAAAAGAAGGAAAGCTTTCTACTTATCTAATTTAAGTTGCCAAGTTAGGGGGATACCTGGCGCGTTCTTCTGATCCTCCACCCGGCAATGCCGTTATGTGGAAGGGAATGTCCCGTTTAATAGATATTGAATCGGGCCTTAGGATTGCCATGAAAATTCAAGAAAAACAAATAGATAAACTCAACTATGCGGAATCAACAATAAGGAAAGAAGCGAAGCCGAGAATAAAGGAATGCAAGAGTTTTAAGTTGCTTGTTTCATTATTCAAAAATTGTGGGTAATTGAAAGCAGACCAAGCGCCTATACCGCCTAAGGAATTGCCAGTGGTAGTATTTTGGCTTTTTCCATAGAAAGGCTGTGCTGGCTTCCAGTTGTAAGGCAAAAGCTCGCCAATCCTCTTGTAAGGATGGGTGGGGACGTGCTCAAGTACGCCCATCAAGTAATGGTAAGGGGCCACATTATTCCTTTTACACGTCTCCGCGAGAGTGTACATGATAGCTGCTGCCTCACACCCCTTTGGATCCCCCATAAAAAGGTAACGTGGCTATGCAGTTGACTCCCGTTGGAGCTAAAACCTAGGATTGCGCAAAAATTTGATCGTAAAAAGGCGAGTATTTCTGCCGCACACCTGAGAATGGCAGAAGTTCATACCGCATTATTGGTACTTATAGGAGTCAACTGCATAGCCCCGAAAAGTAATTCTTCCGACCAATAACTATCGGCTTTATCGCTCTCTCCACCCGGTTGTTATCTATCTCGAGACGACCATCTTCTAAGAAGGTATTCAAAACTTCCCAGTTGTTCAATGTATATCCAATGGCTCCTCCTAATTGGCTCTTGGGAGAAGCTCGGCTTTGATGGGAGAGAAGCCATTTATGCAGCTTTTTTAAAATGGGCTTAGATTGTTCTTTTCAACGGGCATTGATGAAATTACAATAGAGCAAATCAAAGCACAAGGGGAAGAAGAATTTCTTCGACAAGTTCAGAAAAACTGGAAGCAGGGACTTATCGAAGCAAGAAGACAAAGCGAGTTGAAATACCCAAGCCCAAAGAAGGAATTAGAATCTTGGGTGTGCCCTCGGAAAAATCGCAAAAGTTAATAATATTAAGACAGATTTATGTAGGAAAAATATTTAATTGAATGCTTATTTGTAAAGTCAAACGTTTTAAGCAAATTTTTTGTAGGGTCGATAAAATAGCCATAGTTTATTTGGGTTTTTTACATATTGGAGGAGCTAATAATTTGGTTGAGATGGATTTCGTTGGAACCTAACATCTTTACGATAAATTGAAAGAACCGGAGTCAGATGGATAAGTAATTACGCTCATCCCCCTATCGAGAACGCTAGACTTTTCTCTCAAGGGGCTACATAATAAAAGACTTCCTTTTAGAATTATAATATGAATTTTAACCGCAATCATCAATCAAAATTAACGCCTTTTCTCAATTCTAACGAAGTACATATTTGGTCCGCTTGCTTATCAAGTGCTGCAATAAATGTCTCTTGCTTTGCTTCTTTCCTTTCTGAAGATAAACTTTTGAGGGCAAATAACTTTAAATTTTTTAAAGATCAGACTAATTTTATTACTGCAAGGGGAATTTTAAGGTGCTTATTAGGAGGATATCTAAGGCAAGATCCGCAAAGTGTAGAAATTATCTATGACCTGTAGAGAAAACCATGCTTAACTAAGCAGTCCTTATACTTTAACTTATCACATTCAAGAGATCATATTTTGTATTCCATAACGCCTCATCATGAAGTTGGGATTGATTTAGAATATATTGACTCACTCTTAGAGACCATTGCATAATTGAGGGATGAGGAGAGCGAGGATATAATGAGGAGATTTTACAAAGTAAGAGCGATGCAAGATGTCCTTTATAAAATGTGAAGCAAGAGACCGCTTAAAGAACAGCCAACTTATCCAAGCCTTTAGCCTTATAGACTGGGAACCCATAATCCAAAGCATGGGGAAGCTAGGACGATCTGGATTTGGTCCAAATGGCTATGTCCCTATAAATTTACTAAAGGCTTTAATTTTACAAGCATGGCATAGCTTAAGTGATGAAGGGTTAGAAGAAGCCTTAAGAGTTCGCTTAGACTTTATGTGATTACAGACTTAGAAAAGGTTCCTGATCATACAACTCTCTGCCGATTTCGCAATTTATTGATAAGTCAACGCCTTTGGAAAGATCTACTTGGGATGGTTAATGATCAACTTGAGCAAAGGGGATTAAAAGTGAAAGAATCTCAAGGTGCGATTATTGATGCGACTCTTATAGAATCTGCTGCCCGTCCTCGCAAAGAAATGGAGGGAATAGCAGTTGACCGAAAGGAAGAAGACAACCAGTATATCATTGAGGAGCGTGTAACACTTTCTAAAGACTCAGATGCTACATGGCTTAAGAAGGGGAAACGAAGCTATTTTGGGTATAAAGGTTTTATGATAATTGACCAAGAAGAAGGATATATTAATCAGGTTCATGTGACCCCGGCTCATGTCGCTGAAGTCAGCGAGCTGAAAGAGGTGATCAAGAATCGGCAAGATGAGAGGCTGTATGGAGACAAGGGGTATGCTTCCCAAGGGAATAAAGAGTTGCTGAGATCTAAGGGGATTAAGAACGGTCTTATAGAGAAAGCCAAGAGAAATAAGCCGTTAACCTATTGGCAAAAAGTATTTAATCGATTGATTGCCAAGATTCGGTATAGGGTAGAACAAGGATTTGGAACTTTAAAACGAAAATTCAAATTTACCAGGGCTTCTTATTTTACGACCCCCAAAGTCCAAGGACAAATGACTCTTAAAGCTATAGCATTTAACCTTTTAAAGGCCTCAAATAAGGTCTCGTACGGATAACCTTTGGGATTTAAGGAATAAGTTAAAGAACAAAAAGTATAAAAAATGAAAAAATTATCAAAGTTTCTTTCTTGAACAAAATTAAAAATCACATCTCTTGCCCCTCTTCATGCTGTTCTAGCAATTATGCAATGGTCTTT
>JGI26536J50258_1001823_pt1 | contig 14100 bp, 13 predicted proteins | sample ThiBiot_750_plan_FD_50258 | JGI IMG/M metagenome (IMG submission 50258)
TCTTTTCGGCCTGATTTCGACATAAGATGGCTGTTAAAATCAATTTCAGATGAGGAGAGAACCACTTCTTCATACGATTTCCAGAAAGCATCTTTCAGTTTAAGATAGAATAAATTGTTGATTAGTTGGGTATAAATGCGAATATATTGAACCTTTTCCGGTGTATCCACTAAGACCATTAGATTGTCTTCATCGATTCCTTTTAATGTTGCAGATAATAATTTCTTGAACGCCGTATCCGTTAAATGTAAGTAGTTCGATTTCTTCTTCGGCGGAGTGATCGTGTTGACCTGAAGATCAGTGGTGGTGAGAGCCGATCGAGTTCGCTTGGTCGATGGCTGTGCGAGAGATACTTCACTGACGGATGTTGGAACGCCGCCGGTCTTTGCAGTGGTTCCTCGTTTCCGTTTCGGTAGAATCGTTGTGACTTCCGTAGTAGTCGACGTAGCAGCATTGATTGCGCTAACTCTTTGTGGCTTTGTTGAATCATATTCTGGATTGATCATTGATGCAATTGTTTCATTATCCAATCCTTGATTTCTTAATTTTGCTCGATATCTTTGTAATTGACGATTGCCACGCGATTTCCTTTTCTTCTTGTTGGCTGTTTGTACGTCTTCAGATTGTTGTTGTAGAACAACTTCTTCACTGGAAACAACGCTCACGTCTTGCCAATATTCGGCAAAATATACTTTTCGCCGGTTTGAAGACGGACTGTTCTCTCGCGACATTCGATCTGAAAGGAAGAACAAAGAAAAAGAATAAAAAGAAATAAATTTATTCTTCATCAAGAATCATATAGGGCCGATGATGAGGAAAAATCAGATCAAAACACCACTCTTCACGGTCCATGAGTTGAATTTCAATGGCGATCTCCGATGTTGGTGAACAACCTTCGGCAAGATGATAAGGAATGTCGACACGACCCTGATCATCCGTATTCAAACTAGGAACGAATCGACCGGATCTGTTCAGTTTCGCTTCAGTATGGGTAATGAAGAGGGCTTCCACAAATCGTCGGACAGGTTCCGAGATACCTGGAGGTACTAGATCAAAGGAAAAGTATATAGACGGGTCAACGTGACATAAACTCGCTTACAAACGGCAACGACAGCTGCATTGAACAGATCCATACATGGATTCTGCCGATGACTAAAATCGTGTGTTTGTTTAAAATATTGGAATTGTTGTGCTCGTTGTTGAATGGAAAAGTCGTAGCCGCGAGGTACAGGTGGTAAGCTTCGCATACAAGATCGGACACTTTCATCGGAACGCGTGGTTGACGTTCCCATGATGGCATATCGATCTTTCGAAGCAATCGAAGTAAGATAGTTGGAATCGAGAAAAATTAAGGATGATGGAAGCGTTGGATTGGTTTTATTTTGTACTTCGGCTTCTACGGATCGAAGTGGAGCAAAACACCAGTAGATCGGATTAAAGTTCAGAAAGATTTGCATGGCAGCTGGACATCGCACGGCATGTCTGTATAGAAGCATACGATCTTTGGTCAATGCTCTAAAGTATAGGAAAACGCATAGAAACAAATATAGGAGATCATGACATACTCTTTTTCTTTTTGTCCCATGGGATTTTTTTGAACATTTCTTTTGCCAATCAAGAATTCGTGAAAGATTCGATTGAATTGTTGCCGATGATCTAACAGCAGGGAAATATATGGAAAAAGAATAGTAAGAATAAAAGTTTACGTCGCAATCGGTCGATTAATCTCTGATTTGTTTCGCCAATGTATTCATATTTGCCACATGGACAGATCAGGACATAGATCAGATTGTTCGTATTACAATCGATGGGACAATTGAGCAGCGTTCGATAACCATTTTGAAAAGTAAAGCCATTTACGACACCAAATTGAATCATGGGACCTAGTTTTTCGCGACAGTTCAGATTGTAACGTGGTACACATAGTGAACAATTATGGCATGGTGTAAAGCCATATCGGGAATGCGGTTCATCGACACAGAAAAGATATTCGTGGTGTGAACGCACTTGAGCTTGACGAAAGGAACACGTTTTCATAAAGAATAGGTCCACTAGAGAGTGAAAAAATTCTGATTAATATCGAGATATATATGTATCTATCTTTACCGTCAATTTGTAAGTAGAATTCGAAGGCATATTGTTTTTGTTCGTTGTTGAGCAGGAAATAATCGATCGCTTGATGATGTTGACGAATTAAATCGTTGGCAAAGAGTTGAAAACAGTGAGAGAAACGATATAAATTATAATCGAGAATCGATTCATCGACGCGGTATTGTTTAACTAACGAATTCATAAATGATTGATAATGATCACGAAAATACGAAGGAATATCGGATTTCTTTTTATCCACGGAGTAGATCAAAGGATAAACACCTGGTTGACGACGAACACGCTGTGTAGCATCCAGTTTTCTCTCTAGATAAATCATTTCGGTCTTAGTAGTCGATCAAAGAGAAACCTACGTGGTACATTCGCTAGAAGTAACGGCGGTGGTTGTCGTTCATCATAGATCGATGTTGGAAACGCGGGTAAGATAGATAATCGTGGGCTATTCGGTTGTAAAGTACTTGGAACATAACCGGAATACTCTTGCCTGCTCGAAGCAGATCGCAACGTACTTGTCGGTGTTGTTGCTGTTGCTGTTGCTGTTGTTCTTCTTGTTTTAACTGTGTCATCAACGATCCGTTCAGGAGAATCGGTCAGATCGATCATTTCAATGTTCGACTGTTGCCGTTCCCGTTGTTCCTGTTTGACGTCGTCATCACTGCTGCTATCCCAAAGGTTTTCGCGATTGGGAACACGTAAGATTCGGTGATTGAACATAGTGATTTGATCTAAAAGCAGAGAGAAATAGGCGAATATTCTTGATTCAATGCGCTACAATGAAGATAGAAGAAGAAGAAGAAGAAGAAGAAGAAGACAATAAGTTTGGCTAGATTAAATGAATGATTATCAAAAGGAGGAAAAAAAGAAGGGTGTGAGGGTGAGGGTACACTTGTTCATTTCCATTGCATTCCATTCCATTCATCAAATACACCTCAGTTCATGGATGAAATACACCCACAGTTCGAGATTCAATCGAAATCTTCAGATCTAAATCATTTCCAGTGATGTACCCTGCAATTAGTTAGCTTAACATTGCCTTCAAATATATCCGAATTTACCTGACGAGTCCCTTAAGCAAGGACGAAACGATCGTCGTAAGTATTGCTTGGAAATATACGACTATGTTTGGAACTCACCCCTCGTATGAGTAGCTGCATAGAAGAGTATCGATAGTCACACAATCTCAAGATCACACACACACACATATATACACATGATGATGAACGCTGCAGGTCTTTGGCTAACATTGCCTTATTTTAACATGACACACAGGTGTGGCGCACATGCTGCAGCGCTCATAGTCTAGCGCGCGCGCACAGGAGATCCAATCGAAGGGCATTGAGATAGATAGAGAGAGCGAGAGAGAGAGAGAGCGAGAAGAAGAGAGTTGGACGATGATGTACCATGCAATTGCTTACCTTAACATTGCTCTACTATAGCCGCACACGCGAGGTGCATGGTGCATCTGGTCGAATGATGATGAGAAATCGCCAGGAGAAAGGTAGCAGAGAGCGAAGCATGACCCGAAGGGTCAGCTGAGCGTATGTATAGAATGGAATATTAGGCATGTAGTGATATATATTTAGCTTAGATTGAGATAATAGGTGTAGAATCGGTATAATTGTATTGATTTTCGACGGAAATCATGAATATATATGAAAGGTTGAGTGTTGAGTGCGATAGCAGCTGTGAGATATTGCAGGGTCTTGCAGCTTTTGGTGGTATTCTCTGGTTCATTGTTGGAGATGTGTATGTAAAGTTTCTTGTGACTTCGTGTCTGACAAGGATGGTATAGTTCGTTTTGAAAAATAAGTCTTACTGAGATTTGTTTTCGTGGATTCATGTAGTTTCTGTTGTTTGTGGGACAGTGATTAATGTTTTTCTTGTATACGTTTGTCGACTTGCTGCCTTTGTGGTTTTTGAAATTTTGCTGAGATGATGGTCAATTAACGTCTAAATATCTTCCATCTCTTACGATTTGAAGTTTGTTCATAATGGAGGAGTTGACGCTAGTTAGTAACTATGTTTTGTGCTCGTGTGCTTGAAATAAATAAGTGATAGTAACTAATATCATATCATTTTCGTTCAAGATAGTGAAGCCGAAAGAAATAGAGGATAATTTGAAAATTGATGCGAAAGAATGAAAACGTTGGACAATTGTCGAGTAAGAGAAAGATTCGGAAAATATCACGTGATTTTATATAACAAAGTAACTCGATACAGAAGGTGATTTAGAGCATACGTGTCAATTTGAAAATGAGAGAAAGTACAGTATCGAATCTATCTTAACGAAGTAATGCAATACAGAATTTTAAAAATGATAGATTACATAGGATAGAATCTTTTTTCACGAACTAATTACATACCGAGAGCGATTCGGAGATAAAAAGAGATGATTTGAAAATCAGAGAAGATATAACACGTGATCTATCATAACGAATTGACCAGAGAGAAAAAAAGAGAAACTGAGAGATTAGAGAGGGAGAAAGTAGATGAAAAAGAGAAAATACAGAAAATACAGAAAACAGAGAAATGAGAGGAAATAGAAAAAAGAGATAAAATAAAGAAATGAGAGAACAAGGGTGCAAAACGAGAGAATTATACGAAATTGTGAAAATCTATCGAAAGAGAGAGAATTAGAGAAAAATAGCACAAGATCTACATTAACGAACTGACCAGAGAGAGAATTAGAGAAAAATAGCACATGATCTATATTAACGAACTGATCAGAGAGAGAGAGAGAGAGAGAGAGAGAGAGAGAGAGAGAATCATAGATAGTTCAGTCTGTTCCGGCTATTAGTATATAAGGCCGTGGTTCTTCTCGATTCAACTCATTTCTTTTCTTTTCTTTTCTTTTCTTTTCTTTTAGATTTCATCTGAGTAACAACGAGGACAGGTTAGTTTAAAAAACAACTAATAAAATTCAGATATATACCTTATCGTCCATTTTATTTTGTTTATTTGTATCTTAATTCATTGTGAATATACAAACAGAAGATGAATATAGAATATGTTATATTTCATTTTCATTCTAGTTGTTGATCGTATATCAGTACAGTATCATGACAAATAATTTACAACCGATGCACAATATTTGCCCGAAGAATATGAACACTGAAACAGAGAATGATTCGGACAGAAATACTGAAACTTCCATGTCATCACGTCCGACCACCTTGTCTCTACGAGTATGTTGTTGTTGTTGATGTTGATTCTTTTATAAATTACACAGATTGATACTGAAAATGAATATATTTGCATTTATAAGACAATGAAAAATTCAGATTTTGTTAATTCATATCGTCGTCAAATTGACAATATACGCTTCACTCCATCACCAATCAATACCAAACCACGACTATTTCCACCAAATATCTTGTTTGATAAGGATACGTTTGATCGCATTCAATCAGGAGTATATGATTTGAAGAATGAATTAAATGATGGTTACAAGGAAGAAGAAGAAGAAGAAGAAGAAGAAGAACACCAACATCATAATACAAACATTGAACATACATACATATTATCATTTCGATTTTGTGTGTCGATCATACGGATTATTTTCCACTCTGAATGAGACCCTTCAGCAAGGTCGAAACGATCGTCGTAAGTAGCTTGGAACTGTTCGACCTCTTCTTCGAATTGTAACTCACCCTTCGTGATTTCTGCGACCCACCGTTATCTATCCCCATTCATTCTTATGATCTGTTGGAAGTCGTCGTTTCGACTTTTATATTTCATTAGGTGTGAATTTGAGATATTTAATCGTGCAGAATCAAGTAGTTCCGAACTTGCCCGTCGAGTCCCTTAAGCAAGGACGAAACACGTGTCGTAAGTACAGCTTGGAAATATATATTGATGTTTGAAACTCACCCTTTTGAACATTTCTGCGATAATATTCGTGTATGATTGGATTTTATCTCATCTTTATCTCTGTGTACCTATGTATGCTTATTTATATTTTGTTGAGAGTCTATTTTGACTCTTATATTGATATATCTATGTATATGTGCGTACGAATATTGTTATGAGATTAATCTTCTATATACCTATTCCATGCAGAATCTATTTCCGAACTTGCCCGTCGAGTCCCTTAAGCAAGGACGAAACACGTGTCGTAAGTACAGCTTGGAAATATATATTGATGTTTGAAACTCAACACCCTCTAGTCAGATACGGATCCGAAATGAATTATCTGAAGAATTCACCATTCAGACCGGAGTCCGTCAAGGTGACGTCGTCTCTCCCCTGCTCTTCAACATCGTGATCGACGCCATCATGAGAAAAGTATTCCAGGGCAGGAGCGGAGTTCAATACGACGGGGATCACTCCACAACCGACCTTATGTTCGCTGATGATAGTGCCATATTTGCGAACGACGACGCCGAGGCCACAAATATTCTCAACGATATAGCCCGTATTGCCCAGTCATACGGCCTGAAAATCAACGCAGATAAGACCAAGGTGATGGTATTGGATGGATCGCAGGCTATTGTTCACCTCGAAGGAACACAAATCGAACAAGTCCAGGAATTCAAGTACCTAGGATCGCTGTTGCAGGAAAAGAAAGTGGCAACGACAAAAGAAATCCACGGCAGAATTGGACAAGCAACCGCAGCGTTTGCTTCACTCAAATGGTGCCTATGGAAAAAGACCAACATTTCCACTAAGACCAAAGTTCGCCTCTTTAGGACCCTGGTACTACCGATCCTTCTGTACGGATCAGAAACCTGGATCCTGCTCAAACCAGATCTGAACAAGCTCGAGGTCTTTCAAATGCGATGCTTGCGTCAGATTTTGAGAGTTACGCTCCATGATCATCTCCGGAACGACACCATTCGAGAAAGATGCGAACAACAGCAAACGATGGAAGAACAAATTCAACAGCGACGACTGCGATGGTTTGGCCATGTCTGTCGAATGCCTGAAAGACGGCTCCCACATGGGCTTCTTTGGAAACACCGACCTGCCCAATGGAAAATCCAGCGGACGGCACCAAAGAAGACATGGATCAAACAGATCGAGGAAGATCTTAGACCTCGAAGACTCACTCTCGACGATGCCAAAAACATCGCCATGGACCGTCAAGCCTGGAAGCGCCTTATGAACGAAATTCGAGATCCAACGGCACCTACAGCAGCGTATTGGCTCAGGGGACAACCTCGTCCTTAACGCTAGCTAAGGAAAAAAGAAGAAGACACAAGAGCTATCTGTGCCAGTAGCAGGACTTTGTTTAGTAATTGGTGATTGAATTACATTACCACCATTAGTCATTGGAGTATTACAGGCATTAGCAGGCCATGTATTACCAACTGTGTTGTTGGCAATAACTGTTGTTGCAAGAGTGATTGTCCCAGTACAAGAGGCAAAGGCGGCATTAAATGCCCCAGCATAATTATTGGCTACAGTCAAACCTGAAAATAGCCCTGCTACTGGATTTGAACAAAAAACTGCAGCACCGAGACCGGTGTATGCTTGATTTGCTATTAGATTAACATTGTTTAAAACGACCCATCCATCGTTAGAAAAAAAAGAGTCCACCAGCACCACTTGCAGAATTGTTAACAATAGTTGTGCTATGAATCGACACAAGACCACCTTGAATATATAATCCACCTGCTAAACCACTACTACTTGCTGGTATATAATTACTATCGACTAAGACATTATCAAAGGCATTTTGTTCACTTCCATTGTATGATACACGAAAGAAAGCACCACCATATTTATTTCCTTGATTTGCAGTAAATCTTGTTCCACATATAGTATTATTTCGACCTAGTCCATCAAAACTGATTGCACCGCCATTACCACCATTACCCGGATTTCCACCATTGCTAGTTGCCTGATTGTTTTCAAAATGGCTGTTATAAATGATTAATCCACTTCCGAGAATACCTAAACCACCTCCATTGGAGCATGTATTTCTGCTAAAAACACTTTTAATTACAGTAGTCGTACCGCCACCAATCGTCCATATAGCACCACCAGCAACATCTTGGCCAACGGTAGGACCAATATTATTTTCAAAGATACAATTGATGACAATTGTAGTTCCACCATTTGCCTGTAGAATAGCACAACCACCATCTGTATCTTGACAATAGCCATTGATAAATCGCATTCGTTGTACAGTTAATGTTGGTGTTGCATACCGAAAATCTGCACGATTGAATTTTAATATTCGAGTAGTTCCTGTTCCATTCAATGTCACAATACCTGCTCCATCAAGGACAGTATCATTGACTGAAGAAATATTTAATTGATTCGTTATAGGAATAGTTATCGGTTGTCCACCAGTTCCACAATTAAATGTAATAATTCCACCTCTTGAAAGTGCAACTGCTAATGCGCTCTCGGTACATGATGAAGGTGTTCCGGTACCAACAACACTAGTCGGTGTTGCAGTATTTTGTAAACTAACAGGAGAAGTACATACATCATTTGGTAGAGACCAGCATTGTATTGCATGAATTATGCTGAGCAATGAGATTGATGTCCAAATGGTAAATGATCTCATAGTCTTTATTTTCTAAAAGAAAAAGTAGAAAGTTTTCATTCTATATTAAACATAATATGTAGCACATGCCCAGTTTTTTAGTAAATATTTACCTCTATACGTCAATTAATCTATTGAGAGTGAGTGAATATATATGCCGAAAAGAAATTTTGTACTTTTACAAAACAGTTCTGTTATTTAATTTTGTTTTTTATTTTCGATTGTCACGATTTTTGTGTTTGTTTTATTGCCAAAAAAGTCTTTGATTGACGTCGACACTTTGAGAATCATTAGTTACCATGAGAGAGGCAGCCGTAAAAGTTCAACAGTAAACAACATAAATGCATCGTCTAAATGTTCGATAGAATACAATTTTGTACCGTTTCGTATATAGTCTTAAAAGTACAAGGGCAAAGTTTTGAATTCGATCATTTGTGTACCAAACCCAACAAAAAGTTGTGCTGATCGTGCTTTTTTCGTAAGGTAAGATCCTCGGAAAAATTAAGATTTCAACAGAAATTGACCTTATCCAGCTATGAAAAAGAACTGACGGTTAAACAAAACTATAAAACGTTGCTGATTGATAATTCTGAACTATGAAAGATTTTATAAAATAGTAACTTATTTTGGACTCAATTTCATAGTTTCATCAGTGGATTGAATTATTCTGCATATGAAAATATTTGTTGATATTGAGTTGGATCTTCATCATTCGACATATATATATATATATAGTTCCAGTACAAACATCTCGCAAATGATCACCATGTCTCATAAAAACATCGTATCTAACTTTTTGATAAGCTATTTAAATCATTGAGGATGTTGAATTTCTATGTCAACATGCAACAACTCCTGGTCGAATCAATGGTATGACTATCGATACATTAATGAGAATGGCTCGTCTCGTTTTGGATACGAATTGTTTCGTGTTCGAGAAGCAATATTATCAACAAATTCCTGGCGGTGCCATGGGTTCACCATTTACAATGACACTCACAAATATCTACATGTTAAAATGGGAACAACCATTGATTGAACATTAGCAACTACATAAAGAATTGTATCTCCGATATATTGATGATGTTTTTATGACATCGAATCTCTCATTGAATCGAATATATACATTACTTGATCAAGGCAATAGCAAAGATCCCAATATACATATTATACCATCAATTGGAACGAGTAGTGATTTCCTAGATGTCACTGCAGTGAATAATCAAGGTGAATTACGAACATCCATTTTTCGTAAATCAGCTGCACAGCCATATGTAGTTCCATTTTCATCAGATCATCCACGTCATGTACATCGTAATATTATCCGAGGTGCACTCTATCAATGACTTTACTCTTCAATGGCTATCCACCAAGATTTATTACCCATCATTTCAAACGATTTTTCTACAACATAATGCTATATCAATCATCGAACAAACCAATAATGACTTGTACATGCATTTACATCTAGAATTAAGCCATCAATTAACAGGACGTGAAAAATAACAACAACAACAACTCATTTTAAACAAAAGCCAGATTCGTGTACCATTCACCTTTGAAACCGGTCAAATACTGCAATTCGGACGTCAATTACATCAATTGTGGACGAAATCGTATGGTAATCAAGAGTCATCAAAGAATAATATCATTTTGAAACTTGAAACACGAATAAACAGATCACTTAGTCAGCTATTGTCTTCATCAAAGCCATCAAGAAATTTATTAAGATAATTTTTCTTGTAATTTCATCATCATTAACAATTTCTATTTTTCAACTCAAACAAATAAACCTATGATATCAATTTTTCTCTCTTTTTAAATTAATTCATGAACTATGAATATTTATCCTACCATCAACAACAAATTCATATCATCTAATATCCAATCGTTCCATTTATTCAATGAACACAACCATCTACAACTATAAATTGTTGATCTGCAGCTATGGTAACGCCTATCATGGTATACACCAGTGAAATTCAAAAACGGGAAATCAGGATCGTGGTAGTTCTTTATATAAGCCTCACCCTCAACCCTCAACACCCTCAAGATAGTCGCCAATTGAAACAAACAATCGAATCGGATATATAACACAAGCCACAAAGCAGATAACTCGTACAACAGCCTTCCATTTTCTATTGACATTTTTTTAATGTAAATCAAATAAACTGACAAAGTGAAAAAGAAAAACAAACCGAAAACTAATCTCATTCTAACCACGTTTGAACTTTCTCAATAACGACTCATAAACTAAACTACTTATACTCTGCATAGTACTCAAGTCTAATATAAGCATATTTATTTTCCAACGAAATCATCTGAAAACCTCTAGATACAAAGTAAAAGCCATCTGATGATTCCTTTAGCCGGGATGAAATCGCGATAATGGTTGCTAGACTCACCCTCAACACCCTCAACTAACAGCAGATTTTTTAACTATATTTCCCGATGTAAAATTATATTATGAATTACGTTCATCGACGCAAATTTCGTCTCGAGAGAGCGTAAAAATAATTATGATTATGGGTGCATTTGCTACATTGAGACATTTCGAAGAACAAGCACAATATCTTGCCAATTATTTTGTTTCAAATTAAATATCGATTGAAATTCTAACTTATGATTATCGAGGTATTGGGAAATCCATATCGAATCATCCTCGATCATTGCATCTCGCGGAAGTTATGTTCGACCGATGTCATTCAGACCGCGTATTTAGTCAACAATGATGCCATTATTAATCAAAAAAGATCGACAAGATATCGTTCCAAATGATCTTCTTCCTGCGACATTCTCTCCGGAAACTTTAAAAACAAATGGTGGGCATTCGGAAATGCAAAAGCTTGTGCATGTCGAGCATCCGCTGCTGGAAGTCATTATTTAACAACGGATGGAGTTCATTTAATTCGTCAAGCAAATATTCCGATAACCGTTCAAATAGCAACACAAGATAAATTAATGTCACCGAAGAAACAATTGGAATTAGCTGAAGTATTGAATGCAAAAAAGATTGTTTTTGATCAAGGTCATATGGGTGATGAGGAAGTGAAGAAGCAAATTTATTGTTCGATTATCGAACATATTAACAATGTTATATAGTTACTCTTTTTCTATTTGCATTGCAAACAATAAATATTTCTAACTCATTAATCATATGTGAACTTTTCAATTGACGGAATCAACACGCAGAATTATATAGAAAACAATAGCAATCATGTCAAAGGATTGATTCTATTGTTCGATAATTGTTGGTGCTGTTGTTGTTGTTGTTGTTGGCTGCATGCATTACAATAAACTTCGAACAAAACATAAATTAATTGACGACGAAATCGTTCCGATGTACAGATATAGATGTAAAACGGATTCTATAAATACCTTATAATATCAAATCTGAAGTATCATTGTAAAACTACTTACAGCAAAATATAGGTAGTATATAATCAAAGTCACTTGCAAATTCAGGTCAGCTTGTGCTTGAACTAATGCACTACTATTACTACTTTGTACGATCTTTGATAGTATACTAGCAATAGCATAAGGTAAGAGACTCAAAATACAAGCAATCACTTGAGTTAAGATCATTCTGGTGATTTGCTTGTCTAATTCTTGTCGAATAAGTGGAACAGTGTAATGCAACATGTTCTTAATATTACGCAATGCCATTAATCCAAAAACAATGATTATTGACAATGGTAAAAAACCACTGAGAACAAGAAGATAAACATAGCTTCGATACTGTGAGTAGATATTATTTATGATGATGCATTGCACTGCACTCGAATTTGATGATTGATTAGGTTGAGAAAAAATTATATATGGAATTCCATGTAAAATCCAAAAGATACAACCAAGACTAACTAACATTGCAGCAGTTTTAATTCGACACATTCGTCGTAATTTTTGGTACGAAGATGTGCCGCAATATTGATCAATAGTTGCCAAACAAAAGCATGTCAATGAAGTCATGACACAGACATGAGAGGAATATAAGCGAANTTTACAGTAGAATATCGAATTATCGTACGAGTTGTTTGGATTAATAAAAGTTAAAGTTCTTGTTAATAAACCGACAAGTAATTGACCTATGTTGAAGATTGTCATAATAATTAAATAGAAAGCCGAAGAACTCTGACGAAATGTTCGAAGTGTGAGAAAAATGAGCAGATTGAGTGCTCCACCTAGCAGACCAAAAATCAAGACTGTTAAACCACCATAACTTGCCACGTGTTGTCCGGCGAATTTCAACGAATTTAAGTATACTGTAGACATTGGAAATCTTCGTAGAATAGATTAGTATAGATATGCAACTATCCTTTTTTCCGATACTCGTTTTATATATATATATATATAGTCAAAAGGAGAGAAAAAGCTGCATCTTTAACTCGTAATTGGTAACCGTCCAATTAATCTGTACTATTAATTATTTGATCCGGCTTCTCTTTGTATGTATTTATATTTTTAATTTGAGAACTACAAACGGAATTGTGTTTGATTCAATCCACATCAATTAGATACACTTGCATAGTAATTTCTTCTCATACTTCATAAAAATAATTAAAAGTTACGCTTCGCCTGGATCTGCAAATTGAAGCTGAATAGATCATGGAAACGTTGCGTTCTCTACTTTGAGTTTCTTCAACAAAAAAATGTCTTTATCCATCTTATTTATATCTATTTGATTTCTTGACGAAAGAGTTTACGTCAGTCCTATGATAATCAAATGAAGCATATATCGGTGTTTTCTGCATTGCACACATTATATTTGCGTGTTTCTTATGAGATTGAATCTAACTGACGTAGACGTTATAATCTTCACGAAGTTGATAAAGTACTCTTGACACTGAACTACAAATTTTGTTAGCACATCTAACCTCTNATTAATATGTTTCTACGCAAGTCGAAACTCAAAAGATTTAATCATGCTTTGAAATTATTCTAGTGTAATGAAATAATTGTATGTCACAACTAATAACCTCTAAAGGACGACGATGTCAAGTGTTTTCCTGTGAGGTAATTACAACTTCAAATACGGAAATGACCCCATTTTCAAAGTTGAAAATCAGTTTTTTTCGAATCTCTATGACTCTCTCTTACTATTAAATTATTACCAGACAGGCTATTTACAACAGTAATGTCTTAGTTTCTCATTTGGTGCACGAGAACTTATAAGAGATTTCAATTTGAATCACAAAAATCATAGATTTTTCCTTGTGAATAATTAGGAAAAACAGCAATTCGAATTTGAACTTGAACTTGAATTTGAATTCAAGTTTCAAGTTCGACACTACTGTTAATTCCGTAGTAAATCTTTTTCTTTTTGTATTACGTACTCCATTATCCGGTGCTCATCGTTCCGTTTCCCATGATAATTATCTTGATATTGTTATCATATGCTTTACGATAAACGAAATCCTTGCTCATTTTAGAGATGGTAATGGTAATTTCGAATTCGCAAGATTATCACAGTAGTGTAAATCTGAATCGCTACATAT
>JGI26536J50258_1001830_pt1 | contig 14075 bp, 10 predicted proteins | sample ThiBiot_750_plan_FD_50258 | JGI IMG/M metagenome (IMG submission 50258)
TGGCGATGCAACAACAACACCGGTTGCAATCATACCGCGAATAGTTCGACGAAGCCACGGTCGTTCCGGATAGAAATTATACGGACAACCGAACATACTAGACAAAAAAAAACCATAAATTAAGCTCGAAATTCTAATAATTTTCTTCTTACCTTAATTTATTACTATGCTGACCAATGACTGGTATGGGAACATAACGTCGCCCACATAAATAACAAAATTCACATGAACACGATTGACATGTCATGTGAGGGCAGCCACCTGCACGTTGAATAAGTGATGAACATTTTGGACACTTTCTTGCGTTCCATTGTTCGTCATTTTTTTGATTGATCCATTTCGATAGCAGTCTATCGCCTTTAATGAATTGTTTGCATGTTAAATTTTCATGCCACGGTGCCGAACAACGGAAACACCAAACGAACGAACATTCCGAACATTGAACTTGTTTGGGAATTTTTTTACTGTTGGCTTTGAGAAATTTCTTTTGATCTTTTTCGGACGACAACGGATATTGAATCGAATCGAGCGAGTAGAGATGACAACAGCGTGGACAAGTTTTTGCTCGTGGATTTTGATTGGCATTTAAATACAATTTCAAATATCGATCATGTAATGCTTGATCATATCGAATAAAATTCACAATTGATTCTCTCGTCAAATATTTGCTACATTCATTGGATACACAAGGAACTTTGATTTTGCCATCGTTAATTGTCGCTGTTATATGTGCACGCCAACAATTATTACAACAAAGAAAATAACAACATGGCGATACTTGAAGAACAGCTTGTTCGAAACAGATTGGACACGGTGAACTGACGTAATTCGGTGGAATAGAAAACGATTTCGAATAGGAAGGACTTTCCTCGCTTAGAGTGTCATCATCATCAAATGAATCATTATCACTATCACTTTGAGTAACGGTCTTTTCAGCATTTGTCAATAAAACTTGCGACTTATCGGTATCGTTGACGAGACGACCTTCATCAGTACTAGTCGTCGTCGTTGTTGTTGTTGTTGTTGTTGTTGTCGGCATCTCGATGTTATTCGAGAGCATATTTGTATTGGATAGTGATTGACGTCGACGAATCGATTGTGCAATCGAACCTGTTTCAATACAATAGATTGTGAGTGAAGCTGATGATGAGCCTATTGACGATGAATTTGTTGTTATAATTGATGGTGTTGGTGTAATCGATAGGGCATTGAGTCGATTCGATAATAAACGATGTTCTACGGACGGAATATCAGTTGAGCTCGATAGACATTGCTCAGCCATCTAAAAACTAAAAGTACAATCTTCATTTAGAAAAAAAAAACAAATACGCAAAATCAATCGACTAAATGTATAAAAATATATGATAACACGATGATCGAATGGAATGTCACTAATAGATTCGATTGACGCAAATCATTAGTTCGATTCACTAACTGTCTTGTTTTTTTTTTGTACATACATTCTCAATGTATAATAACGATCAGCAGTGAACACGCACGCGCTTACTTCGAAAGGTTTCTATCATTCTCTCTCTCTCTCTGTGTCGACTTTTTTCATTCTTGTAGTAAGATTGCGTGTGCCTGTTCGCTCGCTTTTTTTCTTTCTTTCCTTCTTTCAGTTTGGATATAGATTGACGACATTCAACATAATTTGTTATTCGCATTCGACTTGCAAAAAAGAGAGAGAGAGAAAGAAAGAAAGAAAGGGAAAGAGGGAGAGAAAAAAACTCGTCATTCTTCTTTCTCCATTCTGTTTAATTACGTTTGCTTCTTTCTACTAGAAGAATAGAGAGAGAGAAAAAAAGTGTCCCGATATAGTCGCGTAGGTTGTCGTTTTGTCAGAATAGGGGAATATAAGTCAAAGAAAGAGTTATCTGCAAATGTGCCACATCATCGAAGGAGGGGAAAGGAAAAAACCGCCCGCGCATAATCGTCATCTTGACAAAACGTTCTAGTTGCATTCGATTTCACAACTCGAATGATAGTTTCTTATCGCGAATGATGTCGAGACGATAACATCAAAAGATAATTGAATAACTATTCTCTTATTGTAGTTTTTTTTTGTTTTCTTTTCTTTCGTCTTATTTAATTTAAACAAGGAAATCAAACACGAGAAATAGAAGAAAGATAGAAAACAGTTCAAAGCATTTGTTTGATCTACAAATTTCCACAGATTGAGCTATATACGTATCTTGACTACAGAGACAAATGTTTTTATAAATACGGACGAAACGAAAAACAAATTCATTCAGATTTCAAACTGGGAACATGCGGTTTTCTTAGAAATTGTCGTCGAAAAAAAGAAAGAAACAGAACTGAACAATATTATTATTATTGTTGTGCGAAACAAGATTACGATAGGAATTACAGAGTAACACGAAAAATACAAATACACGAAAAAAGAGTAATGTCGAAGAAAAGTGGGATGAGCTACTAGAAAAAATCAAGGTGAGAAAACGAAGTGATTTCAAGGTAGCGTTCTAATTAGTTTCTGAGTCGTTGAACGGGAATTAACAACGGTTTGTTGTGTATCGACATCGTCGTCATTGTCATCGAAACTTGAGATCGATCGTAATTGACTGCGTTGAAATCGATCGGCAACAATGGCAATCAATGCGGCACCTTTGCCACTGCCATCATCGGATAATGTCAATTTAAACTAGAAAAAGAGAGAAAAGAAAAGAACGAAAGTTCTCCTCTTCAAAATCTGTTAAGCAAATGATTTACTTTGATATTTTTACTGACTAATGTTTTCATACATTTTTCCATATTTCGTTTGAATCTTGGATGATAACGATAGAGTGAACCATCGACACCGACAGTCACATTTGGTTTATTAATACGATTAATAATTACAGCAAGACCTAATTTAAAAAACATTCCGTTTTATATTCATTGCAATGAACTGTTGTTTTCTTTACCTGCTCCAGCTAAACGTGCTGCACGTTTCGAAACATTCTTGCAAATATGTTGTACAATAGCACAATCATCGAATGTCGGATTACGAATGCCGATATCTTCCAAAACACGACGTGTATTTGCAAATGCAATGCCTTCATCAGTTTCGACTGTGCTAACAAATTTCGTATAGAAACCACCGCGTGTAAACAACGGTGTTCGATAGTCACCGTAACCATCCCGTTGACCAATAAATAATAAATCNTGTTGCATTAAATCTAAGATAATCAAACGAACGATTTCGCCCATATACATTCCACTGATCATTTTTTCGAAACTAAACATATTCAATCGATTGATTAAACAAGTTCAAATGTCGATTTTATTCTTACATTTGTTTGCCAGGATTAACTGATGATAAATCAACTTCTTCGTCATATTTTGTTCGAACATGATTCAAACGATTGTTATTTCCGAATGCTCCCCATTCCATATTAATAATAACTTGTCTCGGTTCGTTATAATCTCCATCCCAAGTACCGACACGACCTAATTGTTCCATATAACAAGCATTTGTGCCGGTACCTAAGATCAAACCAATGGCTGTATTGGAATCTTTGTACGCACAAGCCATTAAGGTGCCGACTGTGTCGTTAACTAAAGCGACACATTGAACACCGAGGTTCTAAACAGTAAANTATACATGAAAAATCTGTTGTTGTTTTTTTGTAAATACTTTTTCATCCATAGCTGTCTGTAACATTTTAACAACATCTTCATTAACCACACCTGAACATGTAAAGCCTTTTGTCCAAGTTGATAATCTTGCTGAAGCAAGACCTTCTTGCTTGCAAGGAAATGAGAAAGTGAAACCTAAATCAATGAATAATACAATCTCATTCTTGAATTCAAATTAGCGAAATCTACCTAATGGATATCGTGCACCAGGTTTTAATAAATTTTCTTTTCTCATAAAATCCAAAAGACAATCAGCAAGATGACGAAATAACTAAAATAAGACAAACATGTTTCCTATCGAGTCTTTTACATGAATTAACTCGACTTACATTCGTACCCTCACCAAGCATNATTGATTGTGGGATAACGAAGATTTTGGATGTTAAATCAACTCTCTGTTGAGGTAAAAGAGTAACCAATAGAACACGAAAATTAGTTCCACCTAAATCCAACGCAAGGACTTGGCCAGTTTCTGATCCATCTGCGATATTTCTAACATAGGTAGGGAACATTTTAACATCTGCATTTTTATGCGTAGCTGGAGATAAACCAGATTCCATTTCCTGTTCCAATAACTGCATAATTTGACGGAGTTTCTCATCATCAAGACGCAAGGACTCGAGAACTTTTTCGATCTACGAAAACAAGCAAATAAAGTGACATTGAGTTTTGAATNTTCACAATCAATAGTAAGTAGACATTTTTCACATGAGACAACCGCTNTAGAGGTCGTGGTATTCTGTGCTTTTAGTGCAAATATAATCATTCTCNTCATCTCGTCTCGGCAAATAATTCAATTGTAAATCTTTTTTCTTTCGAATGTATTTATTGATCATTAGAAATTGTAATTTTTTTGCACTGTTATTCTTTTTCTTTTGAAGAGTTCTCGTGCACATCTGTCTTAAACAGAAATATGATCGCAGTCATTATTCGTAATTATCACTAGTCAATGATAAATATTTTCTTTCAACAATCGAGAAGCAGAAACGAGCAAAAAAATATATCTATACGCATGTGTGTTTGTTGTGTTTTCTCTTTTTGTATTTGATTCCCGACAGAAATCTACGATTGAGTACATAACCCTTTACTGTTAGCATCTAGAGATTTTTTATCAGAACGTGCGGCCTCTATCAAATACTTCTTTTCTTCCTTTCCATCTATCAGTTCTTTCAAAGTCAGTCGCTCTCTATCTTGCTCTCGTTATTCTAACGCTGTTTTTTTGTAGAAAACGGGGGTGTGTCATTACTTCGCAAAACTGGGCAAGGAGAAAAAAAAATTTTTCCTACGCAGTCGCGTCAGCCTTTCTATATACGCCCATTCCCTCTCTCTCTATCATTTGTGTATTTGTGATTAATAGTGACGTTTTATTGCATCATCTTGTTTCTCAAATTTGCTCTTGCGAACTCACGGAACGTACAGGACAGTTTAAAATAACATTTTACGTTTTCTATTTACTTGATCATTAGATTCTGGATGGCGATTGTGCAGGGCATACGGTTTGTTAGAGCCGGCTGCTTTATATCCGATATAAGCCGCTACTCCGACAACGGAGCAGGCAGCAAGGCCAAATAAACCAATGCGTAACGTTGATGTCAGTGAATCGTCGTTAATTATTGTTGCAAAAGTAGACATTATATGTTGGTTGCGGATATTTCATACACTTAAATAGGATTGTTTAGAACATTAACATTAATTAATTAATCTTAATAAGTTGATTAAATTTTGAGAATTAAAATTTTTTACTGGATAAACTAAAAGAACGTCAATCAATTTGTTTTGTGTACAGTACAGAGAATTTAGTCTTGATCAGAAAGAGTCTACTGCGAATTGTTGTCAGAAAGAAGAAGAAAAAAAGGAATTGTTTCGAAGGCAATATTTTCTTTTCTTTCTACTTGATAATACAGAATGAAAAAANTACAATATGTAAACGTACCTGGTCTGTCTTAACGATTTTTTTTGTTCTGTTCTTATTGAAAATCAAGCGTAAAGAATTGTGCTTGTACAAGCTACGATTTATAGTAAATGTGTTCGAAGTTGTATGTGTAAAGAATAGAAGTCGTCAATGCTTTTCTTTTCTCATACAGAACAAGCCGTATATTCTCTCATTCTCCTCTTTTTTTTGCCTCCTAGGAGAAAGAATATAGAATAAGACGATTTGCTTTTTTTCTCTTTCTTGCTTGGCTCTTTCCTTTGCCCGACTCTATGTTGCATTTTTACTACTGCTCGACAATTTTTCCTCTTCGTTCGTTCGTTCGTTCTCTTTTTCTCTCTAGTCGACATTATTGACTATAAATATGTGGAGGTTAAAAAAGGGGCAAGATGTTTTCCATCCAATCTTAGAAAATCAGCAAATAGGAAAAAAGTGCATATTGAAAATCGATCGAGTTCTTTTCTTTTGTTTCAAGTGTATTTATTGAATAAATCATGCAAAGTTAGAACTGAAAATGAAAATTAACGAGAGAATATGCCATTAACTAATGTTTCTTTCCGAGAATTCGAGTAGTTCCACATTCGGCTAACTCGATCGGTACACAATCATTATCTCGAGCGGAATATGCTAAATTATCATCGCATTCCATGATACTATGCCAGCCTAGAACAAAACTTTCTCAGTAGAAAAATTAATTTCAAACAATTGAATCTACCTGTTGCACAGTAGTGAAATTTTTGACAATATTTCGGATCGGCATAATAACCATTCGGACGACCAGCACAGCTGAAATTTGTTGACAATGCAAAACTATCTACTGGAGTTGTCCAAGTTGTTGTTGTCGTCGTTGTTATTGTTGTTGTAGTTGTAGGTGTTGTTGCAATTGTTATAACAGCACCTCGAGTAAATGGAAGATACCATTGTCGATTTGATGAACCTTAATCGAAAATTTGATTGAATCGAAAGCAAAATTTAAAATACCTGATGCTGGTTCGAATGATTTCGAACTTTGACAGCCAGCTAAATTCATGGGCATGCAAAGACGTAATAGATTTTCCCAGGCAAGACCAGGCGCGCAGACGGAACGATAATCACGACCATCGACACAAACATGATAAACACGGCAATCTTGACTGTCGCCATAATAACCATCGACTGACAAGCGAGGAAAAAAAGAGAAGAAAGCAGCACTTCTATTTTATAATTGAGTGCAAATTTTCAAACTTACCGATGCAACTAAATCGAGTTGAACGTTGAATTTTATTTCCATTTGTTAAATCTGATTGTTGAGGTGTTGTGCTTGATGTTGAAGGTGAATCAGTCGTTGATTCAGTATTTAGGTCAGGTTTAGCACCGTGACATTCAGCGTCTTCGTGTGACTTACAAGTTTTGGTTAAACGATCGAAAAATAAATTTCTCGGACAGATTCGTTGTTCTAAATGACCGTCAACACATTGAACGTATTGCGAGCAAACAGTTGGATCGGCAAAACGCATTTGACTCGAGAAATTCGTTGGGCAANAATTTTGGCCTAGANATGTGAATCGAAAAATTAGAGTTCAGTTTTTCGTCTTTCAACTTACATTCGGTCACTTCATGCGGCCAAGAACAACTTTCCAGACCTGCAAAAAACGAACATACAAATTGACAAACTATGAAAAAAAAAGCAAAAAACTCTTACGAGGACTCCAAACAAGACCCGATGCNCANAGTAACGATTCACTCTGACTTTTCATTCCTAAATGAATTTTTTTTTAAATTCAAAATCGTCTTTTTTTTCTTCATTTACCATCACAATAATGAAATACCGAACAATCGTAGGGATCTGAAAAGTAGCCTGCAATACCCAGTCGACATTCGATTGGCGAATACGGTGGCGCAATTTGTCCTTCGCCTAGATCAAAGATATGAAAATCGATTGATATTTATCTCATTCTCACATTCGGCATCTTTCGGCCAAAGACACGAATTCGAACTCGACGAAAAATGTAATCCTGCATTACATCGATGAGTCGATTGTAGAATTCCCAGTACACACCAATGATATATCGAACACGAACTTGGATCGGCAAAGAAACCTGTTGCGCCAGGTCGACATGTATAATTACTTTTATTTGTCTGAGAATTTGTCGCTGTCAATACTGGTACAGTCACTGTTGTCGTTGTTGTTGTTTCTGCATGCAAAANAAAATCGAAAACACATGTCAATACACTCTCCTTTCAAATTACCTTCATCAAGACTCCATCTTTTTCTTCCACCAACACATGCGATACTACTTTGTGGAGTGCAGCCGATTTTTGTCTCATCCCAAAGCATTCCATTTTTACACCAACGAACTGAATGTGTGCCACCATAGCAAACATGAAACTTACGGCAATCATCTCGGTCAGCAAAGAAACCATCCTCTATATTTGAAAATAAACCGTTTTAGTTTCTGTTTGAAACAACAATCTTNTTCTCAATCTACCGTTGCAAAGCGAGCCAGTCTCGGTCATAAAAAACATTTCATTTGTTTTNTCTTCATTTGCATCTAATCATAAANGAAGAGATAAAAAAAAACATATATTCTCAAAATCTTCTCTTGAATTACGTTTTGCTATTTTCTTCGATCGTACTGTTGAATTCTGCATTGATTGCAACGTTGAATTGTTCAACGTTAACTTCCCATTGATTGCATACACGCAAAGAACTATTCATAATTCTATTTTGAAAATATTTTTTTTTCTTCTTCAAACTTACGAAATAAAAGACCAAATTTGCGTAACATTTTTGTTTTGTTCAGCTATGCTCGATGTGAAAAATTGATTGAATGAATTGTTCATTTGATTTTTCCTCTGATTATACAAGATGACAACAGAATCATAGGCACGTTTTATTTAACTAACAATTGTCGTTCTCTTAGATCAACGATTAAGCAATCGAAAATATTGAATGTTAAGTGTTTTGTATTTTTTTGTCTATTGACTCATGTTGGTAAACTTTATTCAACATTTAACACCGACAAAAAGTGTTCGACTCGTAATAAATGACACTAACTGATCGGATATTTATTTAATCAAGATCGAATTCGTATTATTATTGTTTTGTTGCTCTTCTATATTGAAGAATTAAAATGATAAAGACAAAAATCGCACACGAAAAAAGAAGAAAAGAATATACAACCAAAACAGAAAAAAAATATATATGTATAAACTGATTAATGAGTACGAGAAGAAGAGAAAATGAAATGAAATTTTGAGAAAGAAATCGAGAAAGAGTTTGTTTTGGTTTCAATCGATGCAAATATTGCACACAGAACTGTTCGCTCTCGGACGCTCGAAGATGTTCACGATAACGTCTCTCTTTTTCTTCTCTTGGCATTTTTTTTTCTTATTTTATACATAACAAACAAACAAACAAAACAAACGAATACACACACACATCGATTTTACAGCAAAGCTAAAACACACACACAGTGACGAAAAACAAAAAATTCATTTTTGACGCGAACCAGAGCCACGTGTACCTTCTTCTTCATCGTCGTCTTCACCCGCGAATGACTAAAACAGAAGAAATTCGAAACATTTTCGAAAAACGAAGAGTTTCTCTACTTGATTTGTTTCATCCAGATTCATATCTTCATCATCGCTCATAACACGAGTCTTTCGACGACCACTTACGTTAGATGTACGTGTTGATGTTTTCTAAAAAAAAACGATCAGTGAATTCGTTTGCAATCGAAAGCAAAAAGAGACGTACTTTTTTAACCGATGTTTCTCGTTTAACACGTTTTTTCAATGGTTCTAAATGAAGATTTACGAGAATATTCAATCGATTGAGTTTGTTTTTTTTCTTGAATTTACCATCATCATCTGATTCTTCCTCCGAAGCTGAACTGACTGGGATTTCTCCTTTTTCTAATCGTTCTCGTGCATTGGTAAATACAGATTGGAGAATAATCGAGTCTTCGTAAATCTAAATTCAAAACTTTTCGATAACAGAAAAATAACTTGTCGAAGAAATTTTACATTCGAATTTTCCATATTAAATTCCTGTGCATTTTTACATAAAAGCATAACATCAGCTTCTAAATCATCGAGACTTCGATATCGATGTTCGCTTAATTTTTTCTACAAGAAAAAAAGTGATATTTTTCAATCAATTTGATTTCAAACCTTGATTTTATTGAAATCAACAGGTTGTTTAATCGTTTCGTAGTATTCCGGTAGTTCTTTCTGTGTCGGTAAACGCATAAATGGTTTGCTTAGAACACGATTATCTTCACTAGAAAAACAAACAATCGAAATATTTCCTTCCGACAACCAGAACTCGAACGTACTTGTCTCGATATTTAATCACAAAATCCAACAATGTACTCAATTGTTTGAATAATTTCGGTGGAATTGGCTCATCCGACATTTTCTTATTCGTTTCTTTTAACTTTCGTTTGCCAAGACGTCGACCTAATTTCGGCGTGACAACATCGGGATCGTTGTCATCCTGTTTATCCCCGTCATCCTGTTGTCCGTCGTCGTCATCGTCAAAATCCAAATTATTTGCTGTTCGTCGTTTACGTCGACGTTTTTTCTCCTGTTCGCTCGTGCCCAAAGTTCCATCTTCGATCGCTTTCAGCCATTCTTTGTCGGTCAACGAGTCCGAATAATCAACTTCTTTGCGTTGCCGAGCTCCACGGCCAACTAAATCCAAAGTTTCCTGATCGAGAATCGCGTTTTCGAGCTCTTTAGGATCTTTTGTCAACCAAGCGGGTAACTCCGAATGTTCGATTAGCCGTGGCTTTCGATTCGGCATTCGAGCTTCAGCATGTCGACGTTCTCGGTCCATTCGATTGAATAGATTGTATTCGTCTTCACTTCGAGCGATCATTTGATTGATAACCTCATCGTCGGGCAGTTCGTCTTCTTCCTCATCGCCCTCTTCAGTTTCTTGCAAAAGAATCTGTTGGAGGAATTGTCGACGTTCGTTGCCGGTTGATTTGTTATTGAACATGCCGGCTTGAATGACTTTTTCGTCGACATTGAGTTTGTATCGAGCTGCAGCGAGGATTTTCTCCTCGACACTATTCACGGTCATCAAACGGAGAACACGAACTTCGTTCACTTGACCAATACGATGTGCTCGATCTTGAGCTTGTAGATCTTGATGCGGATTCCAATCGGAATCGAAGATAATAACTGTATCGGCTTTTTGTAAATTCAAACCTAAACCTCCGGCTCGTGTTGACAATAAAAAGATAAAAATATCGGAATTTGCTTCACTAAATTTCGCTAAAAGATCGCCTCGTTCTTCGGACTTTGTTTGCCCATCAAGACGTAGATAAGTAAAATTCTTGTACGCAAAATAATCTTCCATAATCGTCATTAACGATGTCATTTGACAGAAAAGCAGAATACGATGATTGGTCGCTTTGAATTTCGGCAGAATTCGATCGAGTAACTCGAATTTACCCGACGTTCGAAACAATTCCGGTCCACTGCAAACCCCATTCGTATAATTAAAATGTTGGCCAATCTTTTCCTCCAATTCATTGAACATAAACGGATGATTACAAATCTTTCTCAGCTGCATAATCGTGTTCATCAGTGCTTTCGGATTGCTGCCTTTGCCGTTTTTATCTTCAGTTAAAAGTATTCCATTCGATTGCATGTGATTGTACATAACTCGTTGCAGAGCTGACATATCACATTTGATAACATATTCGATTTTATCGGGCAATTGAGATTCGACTTCTTTCTTCAATCGACGAAGAAGAAACGGCCGAAGAACTTTATGCAAACGACGAATGATCAAAAGTGTTTCTTCGGGATTTAGTTCGACTTTTTCACATGTTGTGGCAAATGGCGCATTGAACCATTGTTCAAATGTTGTACAAGACTTAAAAATCGATGGTAAAAGAAAATTCAACAGCGCCCAGAGTTCAGGCAGTTTGTTTTGCAATGGCGTGCCGGTTAAAAGCAACCGATGCGGTGCTATGTAATACGTATTCAAAATTTGAGTTAATTTACAATGGTGATTTTTCATTCGATGACCTTCGTCAATGATCATATAACGCCATTTGATTTTGGCTAATAACGCTTTATCTTTGATAATATACTCGTAGGTTGTTAAGAGAACATTGAATTTGCCATTTCGGAGTGTATAACCAAGATTTTTACGTGTTTGCGGGTTGCCTTTGAAGACAATGGTCGATACAGCCGGTGACCATTTCTCGAATTCATTGACCCAATTGGCTAATGTTGATAATGGTACGATGATTAAATAGGGGCCATTGACTTTTTTAACCTCCATGAGATAAGTAATAAGAGCAATCGTTTGAATTGTCTTGCCGAGACCCATTTCATCGGCGAGAATGCCGTTCAAATTGTTGTTATAAAGCGAAACCAACCATTCGAGACCTTGAATTTGATATGGTTTGAGCATACCGCCGATTAACAACGACGATTGTTTGGTCACACGTTCACGAATTCGATGTGCGACTGAATAATACGAATCAACCGATGATGTATGATATTCATCGTCTTCAGTCGCTTGTTTAGCTTTGGTTAGAACTTCTTTGACAGTTGTTTCGTCTTCAACAACGCCTTTTTCCTGTTCGTCAGGCGTTGGCTCATGAATAGCCATCGCTGCAGTTGTAGTTGTAGTTGTAGCTGGTTGTTCGACAACTCGAGTCGTTTCATCGTCTTCTTCGTCGCTTGCATCTCGAGGAATCGGCTGCCAACCAGGATTTTTCTCCAGCCAAGTTTCTAATTCGTTCATAAGCGGTGCGTCTGTCCCTTCTTTGATCTCGCCCGTCGAAAGATTCTTAACTTTCGCATACAAATCGAATTTTTCCTCGACAATATGATTCGTATTTTTCTTCTCCATTTTCTTCTTTCGCAAATCGCTTTGATGTTCTTTTACTAGATTAACCAAACTCGTTATATACGCGTCCGTTTGAGATAACAGATACGCCAAACGTTTGTCTTTCTTCTCGTCGATCAATTTTCGGTAACCATCTTCGTCTTCGTTCATCAAACGACGCATACGTTCGCGTTCTCGTTTCTCCTGTTCCTTCTTTTGCTCGCGTTCGGTGTTTTGATGCCACGAAACGATCGATCGCGCTAGTTTATTCGTTTTCGCTTGACAAGCTCGATGATATTCTTTGAATTCTCGTGCGACATTGAGGATAGCATTGAGATAATCCTGGTGTTTTTGTCGGCGTTTTCGATCGATTTCGGCTTTTTGTTGTTTTTCGAGTTTTTCCGTTGCTCGAGCATCGCGAAGACCGAATTGTTTCGGTCGTTTGTATAAACGTGGATGAGTGCCGGTCTCGAGAATTGAATCCAAACGCATGCAGGTCACGATTTCACTGCGAACTTGCCGTTGGAAATTGAGTAATTTCAAAGCTTTGAGTTCGATGAGCATTCTTGTGCGAAGATTTTCTTGAATTTGACTTTGTAGGAGTTTTTCGAGGTANTTTATTCGTTGGAGAACGTTGTTTTCAATGCGTTGATCGCGTTCTTGAAGTACTTCTTGAATATCCACGCCGACTGGTCTCGAGATCGAGGTTACGCGATGATTCGTCGATTTACTGGCGGAACTCGATGGATTTTCGGTTAACGAAGGTGTTGGCGTTGGAATTGGCATACCGTTGGTTTGAGCTGGTGGATAATAACGTGAAGCTGGATGACCGTTGACAGGCGGTTTAGCGTAACGTGGATCGACCATTGGTTGTTGTGGTTTGGCGACAGCAGGATTCGATGGTGGATATAAAGGTTGTTGGTAACGTTTGATCACCATTAAATGTTGTTCGGGAACGGGTTGATTACGAATGAGATATTTATATGCACTAATCTGATGATTGAATAGATTTTGTTGAGCATGATTCATAACCATTGGTGACGAGGCTGTTGGTATTTGACTATCGGACATGTACACTAAATTGAAATGTTGAAAAAAGAGTGAAATTAACGAGAAAAAAATTACTTGTTGATTGTTGTTGATGTTGTTGTTGTTGTGTTAACGGTAGTTGATTCAGCATGATGAAGTGTTGGTTAGTTTTTCGATTTCAATCATTTAATTCTACATGATAAAACGCAATCTAAAACACTGAAAAACTTGTAGAAAAATTGTCAAAATATATCAATTTCATCGTTGATTCAATAAAAAAATCGTCCTGTAAGGGNTACATTTCTCCGTTCTCAACCAACGAATGATAGTTTAGTTGATCATTCCTATTTTACAATAGTCATGACATTGNCCAATAACANTCGCAATCAACTAGATGTCGTACGNGTACATTTGATTCAATAAGTAATCGCCTAGCAAAAGTTTTATTATTATTATTAAGTCACTTCGGATACGAACAAAAAAATNTAAACTTTGAAATTCAAAAAAAAAATAGAATAATAACAAGAATAAATGAAGTAGAAAAAAAAACGGTCAATTTACAACGGTAATTGATATGTGTAAACGCGATAATCTTTCGATGTTAAATGAAGAATATTTTGATTTGGTTGAATGGCAACATCG
>JGI26536J50258_1001835_pt1 | contig 14047 bp, 21 predicted proteins | sample ThiBiot_750_plan_FD_50258 | JGI IMG/M metagenome (IMG submission 50258)
CTTTTTCTTAAATTTAATATGTAAAAGAAAAAAAGACTGGGAAAATCAGAAGCAAATGTGTCAATCAACAACTATCGATAGAAGTTCATTTTCTAATATTTCGATTGAATCAATGGAGCTTGTGTTGATATGCTGAGTTTTTCGGCTAAACGTCGGCCCAAATCTTCGTCAACATTAGCAAAAACAGCAACTGATCGACGAACAATATCTTTATCAGTACATTGTTGTAAATGTTCGACAATATTGTTAATCATATGAGTACGACTACGCTCATCTAAGACTTTCTAAAAAAAAACCATAATTTTAATTAAATTTATTTTGTCAAAATGAACTGAGGGCGTGCAGTCTTTACTTGATAAAACACTCGAGGTTGACTGTAATTATCATCGTCTTTAGCTTCATGACGTGCGGCTAAACCCGATTCGAACGTTGCATGTTCGAGATGTTGATCACGGTTGGTTACTTCAGGACCATTAAATGAATTTTTATAGTAATTCGGTGCGTTTCCTAAATTGATTGAACGAGTTTGTTTTTTTTTCAAACAAAAACAAAAGTCGATCGAACCTTGGTTGCTGCCTGTTTGCATTGCACCATCGCGTTGATACGAGCAAACTTTGACGTTTTTGTTCGTTTCAGGATTATTCACCGGAATAAGAAGGTGATTCGTGCCAAGTCGATGAAGATGAGTATCAGCATAGGAGAAAAGTCGACCCTGAAAACGAAAACATGGACTTCGTTTGACTCGGAATGATGTTTACTTGTAACATTTTGTCAGGTGATGCTTCGATACCAGGAATTAAATGCGCTGGCGAGAAAGCAGCTTGTTCGATTTGTGCGAAATAATTCTCGGGATTTTCATTCAAAGTTATTTTACCAACACGACGTAATGGAAATTCTTTGTGAGGAAAGATTTTCGTTAAATCAAATGGATTGAATGACACCTTTTTAGCTTGTTCATTGGTCATGACCTTTGAAAAAATAAAAGAACAAAGAGAAATAAAGAAATCAATCGATTTGAGATCAATTTACTTGAACGTAAAGTGTCCAACTTGGATATTCTTTACGAGCAATAGCATTGTAGAGATCACTCAAAGCATAATCGGGCTGTTCACCGGCTAATTGTGCTGCTTTTTTCGGGTCAAGATTTTTGATGCCTTGGTCAGACTAAGAATTCAATTGATTTTTAAAAATTTTTTCGTTCGATTTTCACGTACTTTCATATGAAATTTAACCCAAACGAATTCGTTTTTGTCATTAACCATTTTGAATGTATGAGAACCGAAACCATGCATGAAACGAAAACCATCGGGAAGACCACGGTCGGAATAGAGAAACATGAACTAAAGCAAAAAACGAACGCAGATATTGACTAAAATTCTTTTGTTTTCTGTTACTTGATGTGTGGTCATTGGATGATTAGCAAAGAAATCCCAAACCATATTTGCATCTTTCAAATGTGTTTGCGGATTTCGTTTTTGAGAATGAATAAACATTTGAAACTAGATCAAAAATAGAGTCTCTTCATCAATCATTGAGAAACATACGAGATACGGATCACGAAGGAAAAATATCGGAGTATTATTGCCAACTAAATCCCAAATACCTAAAAAATATATAGGCTAAGAAGTTAACCGATCGATTAGTTCTGTTTAACCTTCGTCGGTGTACATTTTCACTGCAAAACCACGAGGATCACGAACACTATCAGCTGATCCACTTTCACCAGCTAGAATAGAAGCAAAAGAAAAACGTCATGTTAATACTCTACTATTGAGACCGACCAACTGTAGAAAATCGGATTAAGAGACGTGTTTTCGCTCCTCGTTTGAATACTTTAGCTTTGCAAATATCCGATATGTCGTCTGTTGCTTCAAACACACCGAAAGCACCGGCACTGAAAGCAACAAAAATGGACTTTATTCTTTTAAGATTTAATACGACCGACAAACCCTTTAGCATGAACGACACGTTCGGGAATACGTTCTCGATCAAATCGTTGAACATCTTCAATATAAGGAAAATCTTGTAATAACACTGGACCACGTGGACCAACAGTTACGACAGTTGATCGATCGCCAAGTGGTCGACCATAACCCGTTGTTAATTGTTCGGATTTCTAATTAGCAATTAATCAAACATTAATTTTAGAAAAGAAAAACAAGAAAAGATGTTGTGATTTACGTGTGTTTTTTTAAAATCAAGTATTTGATTATCAGAAGCCGATGTATTCGCCATTGTTTAACAAAAATCTTAAATGATATCGAAAGAATATGATAAAATGTGCAGGCCTCTCTTTCACTTTATATACGTATAAGTGTTATCACTTATAAAGAAACGAAAAGGACGATCTCGGTCTATGTAACCCTTGATTTCATTTGATAGCAGCAAAGAATTCTTATTTTCGAGGAAAAAATCTAACCATCAGATGAATTTCTATGCTTGAATCATTAATTAGTCATGATTGAACTATTCAAAGTAAAAGACATGACAAAAACGCGGATACGCACGAAGTGTTCGTCTAATTTTGTTTCAAAGAGTAAAAGTGAAACTTGGTCTACATTTAAAATACTGTTAACGAAACAAAAAAGATACTTTGTCTTATCTTTTGCTTGCTTTTTTTTTCATTTCATTTATCAGTATTGACTTCACCCGTTGTTATAAGAAATGATTCGATAAGAAACTATCGACAAAAGAGGACGCTGAAGATCGATGAATATTTTTCATCTAGATCAACAATGAAAATTTCAATGAATGAGAAACATCGTTGGTTTTTATTTTGAGTATTTGTCATCATTTAATAACAGAATACAAGTGAAAGAAAGAGAAATTGTCGTTATTGAAATTGAGTAAATAGTAAAAAGAGCAAAGAGAGGAAGAAAACACAGATTATTGCCTTTAAATTCACAGATAAACATAGTAAAAATAATACATAAATAAATATGTCGTACACATTGGCGAATCAATGTGTAGAATCANGACAGCAAAAAAAACAGAAAACAGTAGACATAAACAGACAGAACACATCACACCGGTGATTGTAATCAAAAACCAAATTTATCTCGCATCATTGAGAATAATGATTTATGCGAATTCTCAGTTGTCCGACTTTGTTGGTGTCGTTTGTTTATCAGTGAAACATAATCACGTTTTTGCATAACATTCGGTGAATCTCGTATGGATAATTCTCGTTTATAGATCCATTCTAATTCTTGTTCATTGGGAACAAACGCGTTTGTTTCTTGACGTTTTTGATGTTTTGTTGAATTGGCCGACGATGAATACGAACCATAGAGACGTAAACCAAAATAGATTAATTCACCCGCGGGATTTTTAGCAGCCGATCGTTTCGATTCGGCTTTTTGAGGTTGACGAGTTTCGATACGTAATGTCCAACGACCCAATGGACTTTCTCCCCATTTATGAACAGACATGAACGGAAAGAATTTAATGCCTTTGGATGAATCGTCATTTTCTCGATAGGAGATCATTTCTGATGGCGTACCACTTGGAGATACTAAAGTTATTTTAACATCGCCACGACGATGAAAAGAAAACGAAACATTAGCTGTCACATGTTCGAGATTTGTTATATTCGGACATTTATCGACATCGATATGAACGTCAGTTATTGAACCGATTTCTAATGGCAATCGCTCGCCAGTATATTCATGATAACATTGATATCTTGGATTAACATTTGTCCAATTCTGAGCTAAGGCAATCATTTGTCCGATGTCAAGCACGCCGAATCCAAATTTATCACTAACATGAAAACCTGCGCCATTGATCAGCCAATCATCAGTCTCCGATAGATTCGGTATACGTGCAGTTTCNGCAATAATATGCATCACATCTCGATAGGTCAGTTCAGGATTCGCTTCGAGAACAAGAGCAAGACCNCCAGCTGCAACAGGCGCTGCGCCTGATGTACCGAAAAACTTCGTTGTACATTTTCCACCGACATCAGCAGCAACAACGCCGACGGGCATGAATGGCTCGCGATTTGTACGCGCATGACGTCCTCCGGTATAAGCAACTGCCATTGTCGACGGACAAAATTCGCCGAAATATGTTGTTTTGCCAAGATGATTGATTGAACCAATCGAAATCACATTTTGATGAGAAACATAACCATCGGCACCGCAATCATCGCCAGCGCCTCCGCCATTACCCGATGCCCATACGAATAACACGCCTTTACCTTGTCGACCCTAAAAACAAAGAAAATCTTCGAAATCAAATTCAAGATTAGTTACATGAGTAACAGCGTAATCCAAAGCAGCATTGACAAGTGCGCCTGGTGCTTCCATTTTTGTTCCATCATCCGTTGGTCTATATAGAAACGATTCAAGATAATTCTTTGATTGTTATCGATGTTTTCCTTACCCCCACGATGCACTTTTTATCGAAACATTGACGGCAAATAATGTCAATGCACGTGCTTCGAGTAGAGTTGTTATTCGACCATCGAGAAGTCGAATACCAGTGATATAGGAATTGTAAGCAACACCAACTCCACATTGGCCATTATTGGCTTGACCGGACGAGGCACCTGCACAACGAGTACCATGACTAAAACACAAATCACAAATAGGATTCAGTTTTCTATTCATTTTGATATTCGAGAACAAAAAAAAGCATGCAGTTAGAAAATTCATTCGCAGGTTAGTTTTCGGTTAAATGAAATGTTTTGTTTTTGGTCATTCTCGTCTTACTTATTTTGATTATCGTAAGTTCTTGGACTTGGATCGTGTTCAGTATCATTCAAATCATTTAAATCAAAACTGAACTGAGGTAACTAATCGCACAAAATACAAAGTTAGACAACAATCACAAGTTTACAACATCTCGATTTGCTCGTTTGACTTTTTAGCTACTCGAATACTTACATATCGATCGGTTAATTCCGGATGTTTGTGATCTAGACCATCGTCAATTATCGAAATGATCACGTCTTTACCAGAATATCCAGCTAACCAAGCGGGAATCACATTAATATCATGTTTAGCCGGTGTATTTAATTGACCTTCGTTTTCCTTAAATTGAATAGGAAATTTAGATATATATTTTGCTTTTTTTTTCTTAATCAATGGTCAACTTACTAGATACCATTGTTTTCGATAGAATGTATCGTTGAATGACATTCGAAACGACGAATTATCGAATATTGTTTCGAGAGAATCGGCAAGTTGATTAGTTTTCCATTGACGATAGTCTCGGTAGAGTTTTTCTAATTCAAGATCGTCGATAAATTCACGTTTCTTTCGAACTAATGATTCACCGATAGTAACGAAATCGATCTTTAAAAACAAGCAATCAAACAATGTTTGAATATTCAATTGAATTTACTCGTTCATCTCGTTTGAGATCTTCAATTGTTTGATCGATTGCACGTTTTGATCGTCGACCATGTCGTTTTCGAATACGAAAATGATACATACCAATTCCATTGATCTATTTTATTCGAAAACAAAAACATATTCGATTTCAATTATTTTGCAACTCACATGTCCAGCATTGAGAAGATCTTTTTCTTCGGCTATTAAATCCGCAATTAAAGTATCGTGATTATCACCTGTTAACCGTACGCCAATATCAATAAAATCATCGTCATTTTCTTGATTATTATTATGTGCATATACATTGAATATTAATAGAATTAAACTGACTAAGATTATTCTCAAATACATCTGAAAAGAAAAAAACAACAACAATAACAACAATAGTAAATTTGAGTTTTTTTTTATTTTTCAAGATTTAATCGATGTGTGTTTCCATAATTGTTTTAAGTATGTACATTTTTGTTCAACAATTTCGTTGGGTTCTTTACTAGCTGGTCTCATCCATAGCAAAGGATTATCCAATTCCATTAAACCACCGAGTACTTCTCGACCGAAATACAACGGAAATTGGCCACGATCTTCGATCATATGTGCATAACCGTAGATTTGCGTATTTTCTGTTTTATCACCAGGAAATTCGACGGCAAAATAAGGTAGACCTTTGGGAATGATTGATTTCAACGTTCGTGAACGTGGATTCGTTATTGGAATGAGTTTTTTGTTTGTTGCCCACATCGATTCACTTTCGAGTAAAGCTTTACGAAAATACATTGGAACTAAATTCGCCTGATCGATCGGCACAGGGATACATTCAATGTACAGATGTGGTAATAAACGAGGATTTTTAAATGTTTCAATGAATATTGGAACTTGATTGTATGTTTTTCGAAAGACATTAGTAAGTTTCTCTTTTAACTCATCGAGTTCGGCGAGGACGTCGTCGTCTAAACGAAATAAACAAAAAAGAAATCAATTCGTTGGTTATCTCTCGAGGGGTGTTGAAAGAAAAAAAAGCTAATCTATGATTTAATTATTTCCTCGAGACTCTTTTCCCATTCATACCGATATGAAATCGACTGGATGTGTGTTGAATTGGCACAATGAAGCAATGCCCGTCGACAAGAGACTGTTGAGGAGGCGCACAAAGAAACCATTGATCGAGCAAACCGAAAATATACGATTTCGAAAGGTTCTCAATGCATAACCAGCATTGTTCGAATGTTTGTTGTCGTTTTTTTTGGTCGGCCAACGCTTGAATGCGTGACCAACCGGTGAGATGACGTGTTGACGCTAAGATTTGTCTGTCGGCTGTCATCGTTGGATTATGACGATTACTTGGCAAAACAGGCGTCATATTTGTTGTCGAATGTCGTTCCATTTCGACGAGATCTTGAACAGATAGGCCTTGTCGTTCGGGATCTTTGTCTTTGTCGCGCATTTTTCTCATTTCTCGTTTCATTTTTCGTCGGTCACGTCTGTCGACATGACCGTGTCCACGATGAGCACCATGATCATGCGCATTATGAATCGGTTTTTCGACGCCATAACGATCGATTGTTGTGAGCAAGAGTACTTTGGGATCGGTCGATGAGCCTTGCTGCTCGGCAGTCGTCTCGTGCTGAGGATTACCTCGAAGTTGATCGATATTTTTGATTTCATTACGAAGCATATCGATCATTTCCTAAATTCGTAAGAATGTGTTGAGTGAAAAGAAAACGATGATGTGGTCTTACATCATCTTCGGCGAGTTCTGCTCGAATGAGTTGTTTTCTTAATTCTAAAAGATTTTCTTCAGAAATCAAATCATTGTCGTCGTTAGTTTTCGATTGTTGAGCAACGGGTTCCTCTTCTTCTTCTTGTTCGATTTCATCAGTTCTCGCTTGTTTCTTAGGCGGTGGTGGTGTTGATGGTCTCTCATCATCGGTTTGTCTTTTCCAAGATTTTTTCTCGTGATGATGATGATGATGGTGACGATGATGATGTCGATTATGACGATCATGACTCTCGTTTGGATGAAGAAATTTCTTTCTATGCGATGATGAATGATGTTCTCTGTCGAGATCTTCAGCGTCATTGATTAATGACATCAGTTTTTCCATTGACTGAAAAATTCAACAGATTGATTTTCGAAAATGAAAGTGTAAAGAGCACATACGCCGTATCGTTCGGAAACAATTTCATTGAGTGAACGATTTTCTTCTTTCGCTTGTTGTTTGCAACGTTCATAGGCTCGTCGATGCCAATCGAGACCAGCATCACCGACTTTCGTTCTTCTCGAATCATCGACTTTCGCTGGTTGAGAACGTAACGATGAATTCAGTTCACGTTCTTTCATAACTGCCTTCGAAATAAGCAGATTGCAAACAAATTCAACGAAAAAAAAAGAGCTCAACTCACTTCCAGTTCAGCTAGAGATTGCTGTTTTTTTATAGCTTGTTTGTCTTCTTTTTGATAAGTTCCAATCGAATCGAAATTAAACGGTTCGAGTGCAAATGTTACCGGTGTACTTTTCTCTTTTTCCTTAAATATTTAATACAAATATCAATATTTAATCGAGAATATTCGTCTCGTTTTTTCTTACCATTTGCTCTAAATCAGCTTGACTCGGCATCGTTGGCCCTTTGACAACCGAACCCGTGGGTGCGTCGTCGTCGTCGTCGTTTTTATTCGTTTTCGGTGGTGCTTCTTGCCATTGCTCTTCGGCCTGAAAAATAACATGATGATTAATGCGAATAAACACAAACTTACATCGTTCGAATCCGATGACGAAGAATGATGATGACGGTGTTTTTTATGTTTATGACTACTTTTTTTTGACGATTTGCCCATATTCTTAGAGAATTCGTCTATAAAGAAATCTATTCGTATGCAACAACATTTTCTCTGTACAAATGTTCGAATAGGCGAAAGGAAAATAAAAAAAAAAGAAAGAATACGTCAGAGAACCACGTAGGAGTATGTGATGACAACATAAGAGCGAAAGAAACGAAAGAACAGCAGTAACGACAACGAGGAGGCGGTGGTGGTGGTTGTATATGCCACATTAATCATGTACATAGAAAAAAAAACGATAATATTCCATTGCTTTCTTACTTACTGATGATATTGCGAAAAAAATAATAGAGATTTGTAAATAGGTCATTGAAAAGTATCCAATGAAAATGTATTTCTAATCAAAATGACATCTATAGAATTTATATAGGGGAACAGTTGCCTGTCTTGATAAAAATCTTCATTCTGCATATGTACATCTATTAATTAGCAAAATCTGCTTTTTATATAATCATGAATGAGAAATTAATGTGTACAAGGTTAATGCATCTGTTAATTCTATTGCAGAGAAAGATATAAGGTTATTTGAAGTATATTAGAATTTCTATCTTATTTTAACAACATCGATAATCGACTTCAATCGGTCGAGTTAATTTAACTTTAAATCTAATATCTATTCGACACATTTTTCTTTCATTTTAAGAATTTATATTTGTCCATAATTCTATGATAATTAAAAAATATAATCGCCTTTTAATATGCTTCTTTAGTTTTTTTCCTCTATTTATTCTAAAAAAAGGGAGTCATTTTTATACTTACTTCTCAACTTGTAACATCATGCAAATGAACCACAGCACCTTAATTTTAGCAGAACGCTCGGTAGTTCCAACACTTGATTTAATTCGAATTCAATTTGTTCGTAAATTGCCACTTATTTTCACCATTATCGGAAGTATTGGTTTCATTGGCAATGTTTTCACATTTCTTCAGCCAACTCTTCGAAAGAATACCTTTTGTATCTATTCTCTTATTGGATCGGCTTTTGACATGTTGAATCTTTATGTTAATCTCTTGCCTAATTATATCTACGATACAGACAATTTCCTTCTGCTTATTGTTGGTACAGGACCATGCCGATGGAAACTATTTGGTCTNGTAGTAATTCCTCAAATGTCATTGAATTTATTAATTTTATCGCTTATTGACCGATATAGTTGTACCTGTAGTTTAACATCACCATTCAGAAAAATGCGTGAATTGAAGAACATACCATATTTTATGATTATTACAACTATTCTATCGTCTGTCATGTCATTATATGCACCATTATTATACGAATATGCACCAGGTTTTGGTTGCGTTCCGACAGATACACTGATGAATGGTATTTCCTATGTAAGCATTCAAGGTTTTCTAACTCCATTAGTCATGCTCGTGTTTGTTTGTCTCACTTTCCGAAACGTTAAACAAAGTCGACATAGAGTTGTGAGTATTTTTCTATGATTATCACCTATAAAAAAAACGAATTTTTTTTTATCTATTTAGGGTAATACGAGAAATACTGCAGCTCAACGTGCTCGATATCAATTTATCAACACTGTTTTTGCTCAAGTTATTGTCACAGGTTTTTTTCTTCTACAATGGATGGGTATTTATTTGTATCATACAACTACTTTTTACAGCAATCGAACTGAAGAACAATGGGCAATTCATTATTTTATATTTGGATTAATGAATACATTCTATTATATGATTAACATTAAATCATTTTATTTATCAACATTAACATCGCGTCTGTTTCGAGAGACATTGATTAAAAGTATTTTGAAGATGTTTGGCAAAATAACAGGGCAGCTATCGGTTGTAACAAAAACACAAACTGTTTCTTAACTTTTCCTTAATCTATATGTTGTACTTACGTTAATGTTGTTGTTTTCACTATCGTATAATTATATTATTGACTTCATCGAATTCGGTTCGAACAGGTTAATTGAAAAAAGATTAAAAAACAAAATCCTACTTTCTAAAAATAGGTGATAATAATAATTAGAAAAAAAGAACAGAAAGTGATTGATGTCGGTCGAAATAATTTATAATTTCTGACTATTTTAAGAAACTTGATTAGATTCTTCATTATTAGAACAGATATTAGGATATGGCGATTTAAAATTTATTCTGTTGTGAAAATCAAGTCTCCTTTTCTTTTTCATATCACGCATTTTAATGGTCCTTTAATAAAATATAAACATAATTGACATTTTCGAAGTAATACAGTGAAAAAAAATTCAATTTCATGAAAATTTTACCAATATTCTATGGACTTAATAAGCTTTTCAGATGAATGAATAATTCATACAGGAGTTTCTAGTCTTACTCGAAGAGAACTATCTAATTTAGTACATCAAACACTAGTATGACTTTTCAAGAGACCGGTAATTACAACACTTTACCCCGTAAATATAATTAAAGAACCGTATCTCGACCTTTTTTTTTATCTTCTTTAATGACATGAAAGAGATCATCGAATGTTTTCAAATGGCTAATAATTTCTCGAAGTTTTAACTTGTGAAGCTGCAATAACTGAATAGAGAAGATAAGTAGCCCCAAGTAGACTCAGGAAAAGATGGAAAACAACTTATAAATGAGATAATTGAATTGTCTGAATTTCATATCGACGATGACTAACATTTTGTCTATTTCGAGAGACATTCGAGACAAATTTTTACAGTCAATTGTTTTTGCTTTCGAAAAATAAAGTAATAATATATGAAAATGAGCTGATTTCATTCATGCTGAAGAAAATTCTTTTTTGCAGACTTAGTTTATATGATGATAGAACTAACGGAGTAAACAGGTTCAACAGAACCATAGACTACTATTTAAGAACATTAATAATTAACGAGCGATCTTTCCACCTGATACATCTATGCAAATTAAAATTATTATACCGAATAATCATATATTGGAAAAAAAGAACACAGAAAGTTCTTGACGTGTGTCGAAATAATTTATAATTCCCGACTATTTTAAGAGAGTTGACTAGGTTTCTGTCTATTAGCCTTTCGAATTATATTTATTCGCATGTTTTAATGATCCTTTAATAAAATACAAACACGATTGACACTTTCGGCGAACTAATACAGAAAAAAAATGCAATCTTTCAGTAGCTTCGATTTCATGGAAATCTTTCCACTTAATGCGCTTTTCACGCGAAAGAATAAGTTATACAGGAATTTCCGGTTCAGTTCCAGTTCTAATAACTTAATTCTGAATAAACTTTATTGTCTTACTCAAAACACCTATTACACTCGCACTTCTCAAGAATTATCTAGTTGATTAGATAAAACACTAGCAGAACTTTTCAAGAGAACGGTAATTGCAAAACTTCCTCTGTAGATATAATTAAAGAGTCGCATCCCAGTCCTTTTCCGTCTTTTTTTTTAATCAATATACGAAAAACAAATTAATATTAATTGTTTTCAAACGGCATGCTCTTTGAATTATTTCCTTAAAATTAGAATTCGATATTTATTGTTATTCCAACACAGCAGTTGAAAATCTCAAGTACACAGACAATGTCGAATATACACGCTTGACTGAATTAAATCTCTTCTTCAGAACATTATTTTTGTAATTCAGTGCAAATTAAAACAAGAAATGAGTATGTCTTTTGACAACAGCAGCTCAGTCGCAAAGATATCTTCTACTATCACCATCATTAGTTTGATCCAGATCAACTTTATTGATTATTTACCACTTATTTTTGCAATTCTTGGAACAATTGGTTTCATTGGTAATCTTTTCACATTTCTTCAACCAACTCTGAGAAAAAATACGTTCTGTATCTATTCTCTTATTGGATCGACTTTCGATTTCATCAATCTCTATACCAACCTTCTACCTAACTATCTCTATCACACACAAAATATACTTTTACTTATTACCGATAGTGCATCATGTCGATGGAAGTTATTTGCTTTAGCAGGCGTTCCACAAACATCAATGAACTTCTTGATTTTATCGCTCATCGATCGATATAGTAGCACTTGTAGTATGTCATCGCCATTCAACAAAATACGGAAATTAAAAAACGTACCATATTTTACATTCATCACAATTATGATTAGCTGCATCATGTCATTATATTCACCATTATTATATGATTATACACCCGGATTTGGTTGTGTTCCTACAGATACAATGGGAAATGGNATTTTATACATATGTCTTCAAGGTTTTCTAACACCATTATTGATGTTGCTTTTTGTTTTATTAACTTTTCGAAATATGAAACGTAGCCGAGAAAGAGTGGTAAGAACATTTTTCATGATTTTCATATATTCATAAGCATTTTTCGATATTTTAAGATGAATGTGGCGAATCAGAGAGTACAACGCACTCGGTATCAATTCATCAACACAGTTTTTACTCAAGTTATTGTTACAAGTTTTTTTCTTTTACAATGGATGATATTCTATTTGTATCATATAACCACTTTCTACAGTGATCGAACTGTTGAACAATTAACGGTTCATTATTTTATATTTGGAGTAACCAATGCATTCTATTATATGATCAATGTTAAATCATTTTATTTATTAACATTAACATCTCGTCTATTTCGAGAAACATTGAAGAAAAGTACATTAAAAACGATTGGAAAAATAACAGGAAAACAAACCATGGTAACGGCAACACGAACTGTTACAATCAACACTATTCGTTAGTCGGTCACAAAACAGACAAATAAACTTTCTCTACATCTTCTTTCTCTTAATTATTATTTCACCTCTTTTGATCTTAGAAATACGGAATAAATAAAAATAATTGAATTTGCACTTGTTACGGTTTCTCCGTTCTAGGATCATAAAAACAAAATTTAACGTGAAAACAAGGACACGCTACTTTTTCTTCAGTATAAAGTCATTACCCCGTTATTAATGAGAAATGTCTTTTAATCCTAATGAGCTAATGAATGTGTTTAAATTATATATTGTTGCTGAAAATATTCTTTTTTAAACACATAATATTGATGTACTTTTAAATAAAATATTTTTACTTTCATCTATATAAATTCAGGATTTTATTTTACATTGAACTAATACCGTGATATTCTTTAACAACATAATTTTACTCGGTAAAATAGATACAACTATACTCTTATATAAAATCTAACAATTAATTTAACTCTTCGTATACGACTTTATTTTTTGACTTTTGGAACCATTGGTTTTCTTGGCAATATTATTACGTTTCTTGAGGGTGGGTGAGGGTGTCTAACAAACAACTTAGGTATTCAAAAAAAAGAGAGCATCTGTTTCCTATTTGACAGATATTTCCGAATTGATTTTCATGATTATCTATCATGACACTGTCTAGTCACCTACGTATTTCATGACTACATACAAGAGATAAATCTATGTAAAACTATTCAATGTTTCTTATAGTTGCTTAAATAGGCAAAAATTTATCATTATTTTTAGATTAAAAATGTCATTCAATATTAATAATACAGGTCATGAGCGTCTTTATTTAAGAATTGACATACTTAATTTTATAAGTAATCAATTAACTCGATATTTACCAATCATTTTCACCATCATCGGAACCATTGGTTTCATTGGTAATCTCTTCACATTTCTTCAGCCAAAGCTTCGAAAAAATACTTTTTGTCTCTACTCTCTTTTCGGATCGATTTGTGATATACTCAATCTTTACATAAATCTCTTACCAAACTATATTTATAAAACAAACAATATATTGGCACTGATCTCTGATACGGCATCATGCAAATGGAAACTCTTTGGTCTAATACTAATTCCACAAATGTCACTCAATTTTTTAACTGTATCACTCATTGACAGATACAGTTGTAGTTGTGGTCTAACATCACGAATTCGAAAAATATGTCAACTCAAAACCGTACCATATAT
>JGI26536J50258_1001847_pt1 | contig 14000 bp, 18 predicted proteins | sample ThiBiot_750_plan_FD_50258 | JGI IMG/M metagenome (IMG submission 50258)
CTCCAGATGGAACGTATGCTGATTGATTTGTCGTCGTTGTTGCTGATGCAGCAGCGGCAGATGGATTATAGGTTGGTTGTGGATACGACGATGCACCGCCGAATGGAGTGTGTTGAAATGGATTTTGCATCATACCACCTGGACCTAATCCACCGAAGCCGCCGAAGCCGCCAAATCCATTCGAACCAAATGCACCCATTCTATTCAAAACAAACAAATTGAATCTATTTGTTTCGAGAAAGAAAAACAAAGATTCAATACTAACCCCATAGGATTATTAAAGTTTGGATATTGTGGTTTCTTTTTTGGCTAGAAATCAAACAGAAACATTATCGAATGAAATCAAACTAGATTCTACAAACAGGTGGTTTAGGTTTGCCAGGCAATTGTTTAACAAGTACAACATAACCTTCAGCATCGATCGAATACTTGTCAACTGCATCTTCATCATCCATAACTTTTCCTTTGTGTAGTAATTTTATTAATTCAGGATCATATTTTTCTTTGATTGTAGTTTGTTTGGCTATTATCTCTTTCAATTCTTTGATCTTTTTTTGAAATAAATATTCAAAAATACAAACTATCATTCAATAAACAATAATAATATTCAACATACCGAATCACCACCGTCACACTCGACTCTAAATTCTTCATTATGTAAGTTCTTAACTAAGAGCTTCATTTTTATTAATTGACAATAAATTCTAACGCAAAATATGTAAAAATAAATATGTTGGAAAAAACAACTCGTATTTATTTACTGTGTGTGCGCGCTCGAGCAGTATAAAAAATATTTCTTCGTTCTGTTTCTTCCTATCCTATGCCCGAATAGAAAAAAACTTCATTTTTCTCGCTACGGACATCTATATTAAAATTCGTATTTCAAATTTCAAATCACTAGAAAGATGTCCGAATAGATCGATCGGTACATGTCAAACGATTTATTGAGATTTTATCGAAAAATGTCATGGGAATTTGTTTTAATAGAAGTATTTTGATATTTACTGTTTAGATCATCTAATATCAGAAACAAAACCTCGAATTTAATTTCGATTAAAACAAGTTGAAGATCTAGATGGTGCCACATAATATCCCATTCATGGGACATTGACCTAATGGTCCAGTGAATAATTGTTGTACATACTGACCGATCGACCTATCGCTTGAGAAATTAGCCGGTGAGAGTATATATACTCTACGCGAGAGAAGAAGAAAAAAATAAGACACACGAAAGGTGAGATCATGGATCGCGAAGATGAAGATTCAATGTCGATCGATCAGGAAATTGTTACGAAAGACTTAGTTATATGTTTGCCGATGTTAAGTGAATCAGATATTGAAATGATGATCCATGGTGCCGGCGATTCATCTCAATCGTATGTTTCATCATCAAATGATGAAAACGATGATGATGATGATGACGAAGAAAAACATAAACCATGTCTCAAACGTGATCAACAACGAATTAGTTTATTAAATAATCCCGACTATGGAATTGTACTATCATTCATCGATAAATTTCGTTCGCATATTAATTTCAAAAAGTATCCATTACGAATTTTCGAAGATAATCTACTTAGTGAACAGGACAAAAGTATGCTAACCAAACGAGAATCGAAGATTTTCGAATTACATATGATTTTTGTCTTCATATAGTTAGCGCACGTTTTATTGACTTTCATATACATTTATTAAAAAAAGCAACAGGTGGTAGAATAACTGCACGGACTCAATTTATTCCAAATATGATTAAAGTATTTGATGATCGATGAAATCATATCAACGTACCTTTGTCTTTTTAGTTTGCCTATCGTTTTAATCGTTACGATGGCGCACAATTAGAAGAACATGGCTATGCAAAAATAAATGTCGATACAAAAGTTCGAATTTTAAAAGTAATTGATCATTTTCTTTGAAGACGGAAATTAGAACTTCTTCTTTTTTATTTTCATAGAATTTATTAGAACAACAACTCGATCGAAATCAAAGTTTGCAACGTGCAATTACTGATCAATCGAAAATCGATTTACATTCGAAACCAATCGGTCGCGATCGACTCGGTGCATCATATTGGATATTNTCAGTAAACGTTTTTGTTTTGAANCCTAAAGATAAAACACAAAGAAAACGTTGTTTTCAAGGATAGAGATTGTTTTATGCGGTTATTTCGGGAATATATTGATGAAAAACGCGCATGGACTAATGTCGCTAAGTGAGAGAGAGAGAAAACTCACGGAAGAAGTTTCGAGATGAATAATTTTTGGATTTAAATTTAGAAATGCCGATGAATTACAAAGTATGATTGAAATGTTGATATCAGATTCGGTTATTCAAAAGAAATTTCCGAGTAAATATTTGATTTTTATGAAATGAATTTGGTTGAAAACATAATCGAGTGTTAATTTAGATTGGAAATTGAAATATGAATGTTTTAATAACTTAACGAGTTCGAATAAATTCGAAGAAGAATATAGTTCAAATTATTTCCTCCATTCGAATCCAATTCAAGTCAAAGGAAGCGATAGTCCAATGTCGATTGTATTGGGTTCAAGTAATTTCTTATTGAGAAAAAAAAACAAGAAAGATTATTGAATCATCTCTATTTCAGCGTCGATCAAAGCGGAAAATATTAATCTAGATCCAATTGTTAATCTTGATCGAGCTGTACCACCCACCACCTCCTCTTCNTCATCGTCGTCATTAAAATCACGACCGGTGGCGAAAAAAATCATAGGTTGATTTAAAGAGATTTTTCTAATGAAGGCCGTTTTTCAATGGAGATAATTTCTAGAATCATCATCTGATAATGAATCGATTAATTCAGATATTATTACTGGAAAACAACAAGCTCTTTCATCGTCATCACCATCATCGTCGTCAGAATCTTCAGGTGAATTTCACAAAAATAATCGTTTGACGTTTGATTTGTTTTATCACATGACTTTCTAGACGTCATAGCTAATCAAAGAGTGTCTACTATACAAACAGTTGTTCATCAACGNTTACGTATTCCATCATCACCTTCAGCTCTAACATCTCCACCAACGAGACATTCTTCAGGTTGATTTCGAAAGATTTTCTTCGNTCTTTGATTTCATCTGAACTTCTTCTAGATCAAGCACCTATACTTACATCTAGTAGACCACGAGGTTGACTCGATTAATTCTCTAATCTTCTGAATTAGCACACTATGTTTTAGAATCATCATCCGATCATGAATCGATCGGCTCGCAAATTATCACTGGTAAATCTGCGGTTACTTCTTCCTCGTCATCGTCAGATGTTAGTGATGAAGTTTTTGCATATGATCTACCTTCGAATACAACAGAACAGATCGTTGAACCTATGCAAGTTATTTCGTTGATACAAGGTATCAAACGAAAATTAGTCGATTATGATGATAGTGAAAGTGATAGCGAAAGTGAAAGCAAAATCGAACAACAAACTCCGAAATCCAAAGCGGATAAACGATCGAAAATGAAAACTACGGAACAGCCTATTGCATTACGTCGATCGAGACGTTCTTGTCGATCACTATTCGTATCGAATTCTCAAGATTCATCAAGTGCAATCAGTCGATCTTTATCTGATGTAACCAAACTTTTTCTACTTGAATAAATCAAAAATTCATTTTCATTGATTTAGGTTTCGACACGACAAACTCGAGATAATTATCGTCGATCGAAGACTGCAAATCAAACACGTCGTTGTCGTCGTCGAAATCGAAAACAAAAATATTCTTCAACGACAACATCCGATGAACATCAACAATCCGACGACGATCTATTCGACGAATATACTTTACAGAAAAATACCGCTCTCGATAGTCTTCTCGACGGCGATCTAGTCGAAGAACACGATCCAAACTACGTTCCTCCACGTTCAGCTCGAACAGTTGCACAATGTCCAACTGAATCGAAACCTTGTTTTCGTTGTTTACAAACGAATCGACTCGAGAGTTTAGTTCTATGTGACAGCTGTAATGATGCATATCATCTCGAATGTCTTCAACCGGAACTCATTTCTTTGCCTGATGAACCATGGGATTGTCCGTTGTGTGAACACAAGAAGTTATGCGAATCTTTAATTGAAAAATACAAGGAACTTGTTCAAGAAGAGAAACAATTCGAAGTCAAACGTCGTATATCGACTGCAAAACGACGAAAACGTTTGACAAGTGTAACGGTTAATCTCGAACGTTCGGACGAGATCGAGCAAATCATTCGACCGATGAAAACGAAACGATTTATCTCGAGTGACGAAGAGCCAGTTGTAGTTAAGAAGAGATCCAATCGAATCATTGAAGACGACAATGATGATGATGATGATGATGAGGACAGTGTTTATGGAAAGAAAAATGATGAAAATCGTAAACCATCCGATGAAGAAAACCAAATTGAAACCGATGGCAAACGTCGAGTTCGATCGTGTCGAAAAAAACAAACGAACTATAGTTTGGATGATTATGATAAGAAAATTAAGAAAGCTATTGTAGATGCAGGTGTTCATAAAGATTTAACTGACAGCGATTCTAGTAAATGGAAAACATGTTGTTTTTTTTCTACTATTGATTTATTTCCTATACGTAGATAATTCTGATGAAGTATTATCATCGAAAAAACGTTCACGTTATGAAGAAGACGAAGATTTCGAAGGCGTGAAAAGCAAACAAAAAACTGATTCACTAACTTCTCGTCGACGTCGGTAAGAATCGTTGTCAAATATTTGAACTTTCTCGTCGAACAAAACTTCATTTAGAACTGTGAATAGTGATACACGAAATGGTAATGACGATAGTCGACCAATGATCGAAGATAGTCGAAGTGATGGACGAGATTTCGATGATTTCGATGACTATGGCATGAGTGATGATGATACAGCGTGGAGGAATCGACGACCATCATCCGGTTCATCGACTTCGAAAAATAAATCGAAAACCAAGTAAATACTGATTTCAATCGTATTCAAACATTTCTTTCNTTTTCAATAGATCGACGATTAATCACAAAAAATTCATCATTCCATCCGACGACGATACNATTTGTATACAAATTCAATAGGAAATCTCCTTGACCGATTTTGTTTTCTTTAGCCTACGATCCANATGATAGNAATCTAACGTCAGCAGAAAATCTTTCAAATCCTGTTAAAGTTAAATCCGAACCGGCNAGTGAATATCCGGGTAATATATTCGGTCGAACTGAAATCGTCAAAAATATCTATGATAAAAATCGTATCATCGAAAATGTTGTTTATACAAGTGAAGCGGCGAGTATTATTAATAAACCTCGTCGTTCGACTGTTCAACGAAAGACACCGGCAAAGAAGAAGAAAAAACCGACGATTGCCGATGAACAATCACAACAAGAACCCAATGACAATGAGAAAACGCCGAAGAAACGTGCCCAACGACGAAAACGTCTTGGTAGCAATGACTCATCGCCGAATAATGACGATGATGATTATGAATTAGCTGTGAATAAACAAAAATTATTCACGCAAGGCAAAAATACGACACGAACGAGTATAACAGGACATATTAAAAAATTACTTGGACAAGATGATGACGATGATGAGGACGAGGACGAGGAAGAGGAGGAAGATGAGGAAAACGATGGAGAAAAAACTGAAAATGGTGNTGAAATAATCAAAGGTTTCGAAAATTGTTAAGAAACTATTTAAAATTCTAATTATTTCGTTTGTATTTAATTAGAAAAGAAAAAGAAATCAGATAAAAAGAAGATTTCTCAACATGATGAATATCAAATATCAGACGATGATGATTTTCCTGATCCTCAAGAAATATTAAAAACAACTGGTTTAAATCTTAAACAACCACTACCTCCAACAGTAAACTCGAAAGTAAATCAAACAATTTTGCTTTTTCTTTTTTCAGAAAGAAATTCCATTTCGAACGCCATACATGTCAACTATTCAATCATATCAATTTGCTATGGTCGATCCGACAGCACAATTCGAATTTACATGTCCAACAGATGATCCTATAACTGAGCCGAGTGATTCAAGTCAGATAAATGGTGATATAAACTCATCGACAACGACATAAATTCATTTTGATTGCATTTTATATTATTCACATTAGATTTTCTAGGGTCTTATCTATTTGTTTTTCTAGTTCGTTTTTTAAAAAACGATTAGTATTATTATTATTATTATTAGTGTTGTCTTTCTTCTGATGATAAAACCATTTGTAATCATTCGATTGTTTGATCTGCGATAAAAATAGAACAAGAACATTTGTTTTCATCTTTCAAATCTGTTCATTCGTTGTATTTTTTTCTCCTTTCTTTTGTCTTCTCATTATTATCATCACAAACGATAAGAAAAACAAACTATTCCAACAAAAAGAACAGAGAAAAGAAAAACAAACAAACGAAAATGATCAATTCGAATACATGCATTTGTGATTAGAAAAGTATAAGTTTAAATTTAACAATTCTATTAAATAGTCGTCATATTTTGTATCTCGTCGATTCGTTCGGTACGATATAAAAAAAACAACAATAATAATTGACTGTCAAAGACAAACACAGAAGAAAGAGAAATGATTTTTTTGTCTAAGAAATTTGCTCGATTAGAATTGTATAAGAAAGAAGTCAGTGAAAAAAACATGGAAAAGAACAAGAGAATGAAGAAAAAAGAGATTTTTATCATTTCTCTAAAGGTTGATTTTACACACANACACACACACACACGCGCAATTTTGAGTAAAAATAGATCATTGATGACCAAGACAAATGAACAATCAAAAAAGAAAAGAATTTAAGTCATTCAATGGCTATCGAACCTACTTATTGCGTAGGCGTTTCTGACTGGGTCGGTTCAGCGTTTTGTTCTTGTGAGGGAGTTGATTCTACAGGAGGATTTGCTTGTTCATTATTGGATTCTGGCTGAGATTCAGCTGGCGGTGGTGGAGCTGGCTGCCAATCTTCACCACGATACACAAGTATTTTAGCTTCACGTTCAGCAATATCAAGATGTACTTCATTATTATGAACTTCAACATCGTAATCAAATGTCCATTCATGCCACCAGCCGTTTGCTGGCAGATGTGGAATGGTATAGTTAGCTAAAAGAGAATTGGTTGTACAATTTTTGTTTTCCTAATTTGAAAATTTCGTTTTACCAAGAAAAGTGCCCGAAAAATTAACGACAATAACAACTCGTTCGCCTGAATCAGACCTAGAATTCAATAATGATTCATTTGACAAAAGGAAAACATGCAGACAAACGGAATTTACCATCGTTGATAAGCTAACACTTTAGCATCATGATCCTCATGAAAAAAGTCGAGATTTGTGCTGAAAAACGCTCGATTTCCTTTACGTAAACGAACGAGACCTTGATAGAATCCGAGTAAATTCTTATTAATTTGATTTGAATTATCTTCTCGATCAGAAATCAACGACCAATCGACTTTGGCGATGCCAATAGTTTTCTCTTTATATTCACCAATTTCTTCTCCCATCCAAATCATTGGTATGCCAATACTTGTCATCTGTAGAACAACACCAAGTCGAATACGTTTAAAAGCTTCTTCACCAAATATCGATCGTTCTTTGCCCAATTCCACAAGCATTCGATCATGATCATGATTACCAATATAATTAACAACATTTGTCACACCGAGAAAGCCTTGTTGTCGACAATCGATACCGGCTTTCAAACGGCCAATATCGGCATTATCGTAGAGTATTAATTCTCTCAACGACCAATAGAAACTATCATGCCAACCTAAACGAAAAACTAGGATAGTTTGTTGTTCAATGGAACCGAATTTGTCCTACATCCGTCCATGGGACCATCGATATTGGTGATACAGGGTTCATCAGGTAGAAATTCTGCGACACAATAGAATGGTTTTGGTCCGGCAGCTTTTTTCGCTTCTTTAACAATCCAATGAAGGAAATCAAAGTTCTGAATTTGACGTGCTGCATCAAAACGAATGCCGTCAATGTGAAATTCTTCGACCATATAACGAATTGAATCTCCGACGAATTTTCGTGCAGGCCAAATATTATATTTTGGATCATAGAAAGCTATAGAAATCAAATGTCAATACAAAAAATTCTTTTATTCAATTTACTGTAATTCCATTCAGGTCCCCATGACACTAAACAAACAGAAAAATATTGACTTTTTCAAGAACTTTTTTCATTCGTTTTACTTGTCACATCTTTTGGATGATGATGATACCAGTAGTCATGATCGATCTGTGTTAAAGGCGACGATGAATCCGAATGATTATATACCTAAACAACACGGATTTTCTCGTGAATCTTTTGTTTTCTTTCGTTGCTTACACCATCTAAAATGACTCGAATGCCATTTTTATGTAATTCATCGATCATTTGTTTCAAATCAGCTGTTGTGCCGTAACTTGTTTCAATAGCGAAGTAATAACGTGGATTATACCTAAAATATGATTTCAATGAATACAGAAATATAAAAATTCGAATATTCGACATACCCCCTGGAAAATTCGAAATTAATTTGAAGAAAAAATAGAATAAAATTTCAGTTTTTTAAATCATCGATTCAGTTTATTCTTACCAAGAATGATTTCCTAGAAAACGACAAATTGAATTATTTTGAAATCAATTCAATTTATTTACGTACCTGGATATTCTTTGATTGGCATAAGTTCGACTTAAAATTAAAAGAAAAAAACAGATAAAATTTATGACAAAAAGTACATTCATACTCGCATTAACGCCGAGTTCTTTCAAATAATCGATTTTCTTCAAAACATTTGTAAATGTTCCACGTTCATTACCCTCATTAGAAGCATCACCGGAAAAATCTCCCACATGAATTTCATAAATCACAAGTTCTTCATCAGACGGTAAACTACAATTATCATATTTCCACTCATATTCGTCTAAATGAATTGATTTTAATTTCAAATTTCGATTTCTTGTTTTTTTTTCTTTGATTTACCTATAATACGTTTGCCGTTTTTAATAGTTAAAATACCGACAGCTTTGTGTGCATCATCTTAACAGCAAAAAAAACTAAATAGAGACAAAAAAAGTAATTGTTCGATTTGAACTGACCATTTCCTCGTTCGTCAACGTCAGTTGCATAGGGATCAACGAATGTGTACCAAATTTCAGTGAATGTCGCTTCGTGTTCACGTTGCCGATTACGTTCACGAATTTCATCGACTAATTTTCGATGTGCTTCGGCTTTCTCATCCTTTTCCTCTTGAGCTAAAAAATGAAATCATTGACTCGAATCAAAGGTCATTGACAGTTATCACCGTACTCAACTCGTTGTATTCATCATCTTCATAATTAGGCAATGCTGGTTCAGGTTCTTGTTCGAACCAAGATTTTGTTTGAACTGAAAAATAAAAATGATTTCTACTGATTGACCTTTTTCTTCTTATCAATTAGCAAAATCTACTTTTAAATTGATAATGAAATATTCCATCAGCTAAATCAACAGTCGCACGAAAATATCCGTCAGATTCATCTTTTTCCATGACTGAAACGAATTTTCATTTTGTGTCTTCGAATTTTTAATATTCAATTATGATCACTTACGAATATCAACACCAAACATTCGTGCACTGGCATTTTTTAACTAGAACGAGTAAACGATTATGTTTGAAAATAAATTTTCAAAAGAAAACACGAACTCGTAATGCTGCTTGTTTGTTATAGGGGGCAAACAGTGTAAAAGTAAATGGAGCCATTGTAATCTGAAAGCCAAAATCCGAAGATTGTAGTAAAATAAAAAGAAAGTCGAAGTATCAATTTTACGATTCACAGAAATACGAGAAAAATAATACTAAACACTTGCAGGTGCGTGTATAGATTAGATTTCGTCTAACCAAAGAACTATATCCTTTCTATGGCGATAGAATTATATAACGTGCTCGATGTACTCTTTGTACCCTGATAAAAAGTACCAGAGGAGGCGAGAAAGAAAACGTATCATATGTGTACGTTTTTTCTTTGTTTTAGTGTTCTTATCAAAACTTGAATGTGAAAAAAATGATTGTGTTTTTTTTCCATTTTTCTCAAATCAAAATTTAACAAAAAAAATACTAAGAAAAAAGGAGACAGAATGTAAGAAAAAGAGAAAGAAAACGTAAAAAACACTACTAATGTATAGTATATATATATATATATATATATTATTTGTTCTAACCGAATGAATAGCTGGATGAAGTGAAAATAGAGAAAGAAAAAAAGGAAAGAAAGACAGATCGATAGGCAATGTATCACACATACAAACGAGCAAGCAAAGAATGGAAAATGATCGGTATTGCGTAGAAAATTTCCGAGAAAACCAATAAAAGATCCCAACNCAGATGGCAGTAGAAATCGAAAGTGAATAAGATTTATTTCGTTATTAGAAAAGAAAAGGACCTAACAATGTTTATTCAGCGTCATCGGTTGTCGGAAGTTGTTCGATGACCAATTTCACTGTTTGAATTTCGTCATCAGTGATTTGAGTTGGCAGATTTTGTAAAGCTGTTGATGTTTGAATTTCTTCATACGACTGTGGTCGTTCGATAGGACTGATTTTCAATCTAGACACGCGCAAAAAAAAGAAGAAAGTTTATGTTTCATAGTCAATTGGTATTTACAATGAAAGAATCAATTGTTGCAATTCACCGGATAGATTCGATGGCAATTCAGGAGTCCAACCTCGCAAACAAGCCAACAGTCCTAATTGATCTTCACCATGGAGCGGATGCCGACCAGTTGCGATTTCAATCTGAAATTCTCATCAATTTATTTAATAAATCAATCGAATTGTTTGTTTTTTTACAATTGACAATCCCAATGACCACATATCCGATCGAATTCCATAGCCTTGCGGTGATAGAGTACCATCGATTCGTTCAGGCTAAAATCGACGGAACTATGTTGTTTTCCTTTCAATCGAAATCATTCTCTTACAGCTAAATAAATCTTTGTTCCACGCGTATTCGATTCAGCCAAAGAATTAATCAATGGACTGCATATACCGAAATCACATAATTTAAATATAATCGGATTTTGATTGATGAGAATATTCGATGGTTTAACATCACGATGAAGTATACTTTGCGTTTTGAGAAAACTTAGCGCATCAACAATCTGTCGAACAGAAAACACAGTTGAAAATAATCGAAGAAAATCGACTCACATCTTTAATCATTCGTTTAAGAAGTCGATCGATGCATTGAACTAATTGTAATTCATGCATTTTTCGATAGAATTTCTCCATCGATGTTTCACATGCTTCCATGCAGATTAATAACTGTAGGGTTCCCTTTGAAAAATAAAACAGAAAGTCATGAAAATACGTGACTTCGTACTGATTCGAAATACTCGATCAACGAACGCTGTATAGTATTTTGTCACATGAAGATTTTCCCCAGAACCAACTGTTCGAATCGTTCGAAGATCGGTTTGAGTTGAATAACCATGTGGAGTTTTTGTCGAAGGCAGTAAACTCAATCGCTAAAAATAGTTTCATTTGATAGAATTTATTTTCTCTTTTGCTGCTCATCTACTTTAACAGCCATTCGAACGCATATAGAATCAGCGTTCACTTCAGATAGCATGACATATCCGAAATGTCCACGGCCAAGAACTCGAATATCAATTAATGTTCTCACGTTGACACTAATCGTTCGATTTTGATAAACAAAACTGGCTTCTTCTCCGACATCTAATAATCTGCAAAGAAGTTTTCGTTCGAATTTATTCGTGTTTATGTCTTTTTCTTTTCGATTTACTGATAATATGTTTGCGGATCGTTGCTCGATGTATTTTCTGTGTTACTTGTCACTGTTTGAAGAAAATCAATAGGAATCGCATCTAATCAAACAGCTATTCGTTTTTCATAGCAAAACTAATCATCAAATTTACTTGGCCTTGGACGTCTTCCTCGTGCAGTCATTTAAATAAATATTCCAAAAAAAAGAAGAACTCTCATTCAATCATTTCAAATCTTCGGTTTTTACCGACCAATAAAACTTGTTGATGTAATCCTCTACGTTCGAATTCTATTGGTTAGAATATATTACTACATATTATTATTTGTTCGTTGAGTATACAGTGCAGTATAGTTTTTTTTTTTATTACCCATGGCTTCATCATCGACAATAACTCAACAGTTAATAAATTCTTCGAACGATTCTGCTTTGTTCGATTATATGAAACAATTTGTTGAATATCAAGAAACAGGCGTTGATCTTCCCGAACTATCTCAACTTCGACAACTTGATATTTATTTGCAAAGTATTGATTGAAAAGTTTTATTCTTTTGTGATTCTATTCTATTTTATTCAGATTGTTATCATCATATTCAAGAATATGTGACTAATCTTCGAGAGAAACAATATGGAACAGTAAGGAAGAACAAAACAACCATCGAAATAGAACATTTTCTTATTTATTTATTTATTTAGCAAACTGAAGCCAATATTCAAACGAAATTAATCGATGCTCTCATTCAAGCNAAAGCGATTGGTGATAAAAAAATGCAGTTAAGNCAACAGATGCTCGACATAACCGAACGACAATCAAAAAAACTTAAACTTGCCCATCAAAAATATAGTAAATCAATCGATTGATTTCCTTGTACTGATTTATTCATCCATTCATGAATCATATTTTAGTCGATTCCAGCAATCAACAGTCAACATCATCGAACGACAATGATTCCGATCATGAATTCGATGTTGAAATTCATTCGACACGTTCGTTAACAAATAAAGCTTCGACAACATCTTTATGGAAACGCAAAGCAACAACAACAACAACGACGACGACAACAACACCACCAGCATCANCTGCAACAAATAATCATAATTCAACGCCATCGACCCTCGGTTTAAAACGTAAATGTGTTGTCAATTCCGAACAGAATATCGAACAACGTGAAAGAAAAAAAGTTACACAACGAAATTGTAATTCCAATGGGCAAAATTCTTGCAGTGGAAATCAAAGAAAATTCAAATTGAATAATGATTCATCATCGACACATTCCGACGAGCCAACATATTGTCTATGTTCGCAAGTAAAATATCGAATCAACAATTTGCTTTTTCGTTTCGTATTTCGACTTTTTGCTTTTATTCGTTTAGCTTTCATATGGTTCGATGATTTTATGTGATAGTAAATCGTGTGAAATCAAATGGTTTCACTTCAATTGCGTGAATCTAACAACTAAACCGAAAGGCAAATGGTATTGTCCAAACTGTCGAGATAATCGATCGTAAACGAATTAGTTCTTTCTTTCTGTACATCGTTGTGTGTAAATATTTATTACATTTTCTTGTTTTCTTTCATTTTTCTTTTTTTATTGCTTCGAAGTTATGCATAACTATAGATTTACTTTCAAAATACAAGATATTCTTTTTGATAGAACTATTTGATTTGAAATCATGCAAAGAAAGAAAGAAAAAAGATTCTGTTTATTTGCTTTTGTTTTCAATATCGGCCTTCAATTGATCGGGGTTAGCTCCGACAACACGATGAATTTCTTTGCCATTTTTAAAAAAGATAAATGTTGGCATAGCTTCAATATTAAATTCTTGTGACAAAGCTTCCGATTGATCGACGTCACATTTAAGAAAAACAACTGTATCTTTAAAATCCCTAGTGCTCCACTCTTCGATTTTTGGTCCTATACGAACACATGGACCACACCAACTATTGAAGAAGAGAATAGTTTTGAAAACAAAAACAAAAGACGAAATTTACGTGGCAAAAAAATCGACGACAACTAATTTGTCTTGATGTTGAGAAAATGTCGATTCAAGTTCATCGGTTGTTGTAATTATTTTAACCATGATTGAAATAATTTTAGTGAAGAAAAAACTCCAATGTAATTTATGCAAAATCTTATATTTACAACGGCTTTTTATACAGGTAGTCTCTCGCTTTTTTCTCTCTCATTTTTTCTCGTTAGAAGAAAAAAAAACGAGAGAAAAGTAAGTAAACTTTAGTAATTCTTTTCACAATGACTCG
>JGI26536J50258_1001897_pt1 | contig 13790 bp, 15 predicted proteins | sample ThiBiot_750_plan_FD_50258 | JGI IMG/M metagenome (IMG submission 50258)
AATTGGTAAGACAATAATAAAATGACTTCATCGACATCATTGTTTCATTTTTTCTTCTTCTTTTGATCAACTAGGTCCAGCATTGAGTGGATTTATAGTTCATGCATTTGGCTTTCGCGCTATGCTTCTCATTATATCCTTTCTATGTTTATGTTATGCGCCATTGATGTTTTTCCTACGAAATCCACCAGCAAAAGAAGAGAACATGGTTAGAAAACACCCTCAAAATTCTTTGAAATAATGTTTTTTTTCTTCTGTTTCTTTTTAGTCGTTGATTCTCAATGAGAATCATAATTCATTTTCCTATGTACGTACTAGATCACTTGATAATGACGTTGATTACTAAACGAAATTCGCAAATAAAAAAGAAAACATCTGTTTGAAAATGTACCCGGAGTTCAAATGACTTTTTTCTTCAACGAGTCTATGAGTCATTATAAAAGAAAAACATCGAGGACCAATCTTGCACAACAACAGCGTCAGTATGACGTGATGAATCACTATTTTTATGCATATAAAACGAAACAAAATTCAAGAAGAAGATCAATTAAAAAATGGCTTCGAATGAATCTCTCAGTTGGTCGCGTATCGACCCAACAAATTCTCCACCAGCAGCACGAAGCGGACATAGTGCTGTGATCTATAACAATTCTATGTATATATTCGGTGGTTTAGGCGAATATCGTTTTAATGATCTATTTAAATTTGATTTTCAAACTCAAACATGGACTGAAATCAAGCCTAATGATGAATCGAAAGTTCCCTCGAAACGATGCAAACACAGTGCTTGTGTTTATCAAAATATGATGTATATTTTCGGCGGTTGGGATTCGTCGGGTAAATTAAACGACATGTATCGATATATATTCGATCGAAACGAATGGGAATTAGTTCCGTGTTCGAATCCGCCACGTCCACGAAGTGCACATTCAGTTGCAATCTATCAAAATGCGATGTATCTATTCGGTGGAATAGGTGATAATAAATTCAATGATATGTATCGATTTGCTTTCAAAACAAATCAATGGACAATGGTTAATCAACGAAATGCGCCACCACGTCGAAGTTCCTACGGTGGTGCGCATATCTACAACAATCGTTTGTATCTCGTCTGCGGTTTAGGCTGTGGCAAATTCAATGATTGTCATTCGTTTGATTTTCAAACATCCGAATGGACCGAACATAAATACAGCGATGATTCGCAAGTTATTCCTGCTAAACGTGGCCGACATACATGTGTACTTGTCGATGGCAAACTCTATATGTTCGGAGGTTATGTTGGCATACAAAGAAGCAATGAATTGTTTGTTTTGAATCTCAAAACTAATCAATGGAAACAATTGAAATTAAAACCGAACACACCTGCAGCACGTGAAGGACACAGTGCTGTTTTGTATAATAATTCTATGTGGATATTTGGTGGTTGGCATGATAATGGATGGTACAATGATATTTATACACTCGGACCTGTTTAAAACTGTCTCGTTTATTTTCATTTAAATTTGTACAAAGCAAAAAAAAGATAAACAAAAAAGATTTTACTCATTTAAAGAATAGTTAAATTGATGATGGAATTTCTCTTCGTTTCGCCGACGTTCGTCAGCATCTAAAGCAGCACCGATACGTTTCAATGATGATCTAAACATTCAGATTGAATTATAATTTCGTTAATTTTCTTTTCTCATTATCAAATCATACCGATTGAATATTATATTTTCCAATCTTTTTCTTGCCGTATCCTCTTCAGCTCCAATCACTGTTAAATTCGATTCATTTTTCTTCTTTTTCTTTCGTTTATTCGCTTCACTCATACGTAGATCAATGCCAGTCGCTAATCGTATATCTTCAAGCATGTCAGGATCTTGCCATTCGGGTACTGACCGTTTCTTAGCTCGTTCTTCTTCTTCTTCTTTGAAACGAATTTTATCATCTTCAGCTTGTCCTCGTTCATTTCGAGCAATGACTCGTCCATGAAACGGACATTTATATCGATCCATTCGTTCACATAGTTTACCGTTACCCAACGGAGCTCGACATTTCCATTTGACAGCGGGTAATTCAGTGACAAATGTACGTTTACGTGTAAGAAGAGAATAATTTAAATTCTAAGTTTTTAAACAGAGAGAAAACCAAAGGTGAAGTTTTGATTCTTGAAAATGTAAGAACAGATATAATTACGTCAGGCATCTCGTCGCTATCTGTCGCACGAACAAAAGCGTTTTGTATATCGCATTGTTTGAAACTTCGTTTGATTGAATCGGTATCATTTTCGAAATAGTAACGAATTTCAGCTTCGGTTAGCGTCGGAATTTCTTTGAGTTCGACTGTTGTTGTACTTTGACTTTCGATAGGCTTTATTTTAGGTTTAACTATTCAAAAACGAAATATTTTGAAAAGATCCTGCGAGATTAAGTGATCGTACCTGGCTTTTCTACGATTTTCGGAGTTTTTTTCGGTGCTAAATGATAACTCTCGATCATTCTCAAACAGCTCTTCGCCGAATTTTTCATATCAATTGCTTTCTTAATCACATTTATTATTTGTTGACTATTAGCCTTTTCTTGTACTTGAATAAAAATTTTCATCCAATCTTGTATTTTATTTAAAAAGACATCATCCAATTGTCGATAGAGATCTTGTAGATTATCGATTAATGCTCGATTATCATCGGTCTTTTCGATGTCAAATAATGAACCTTTCGGTTTATCAGATAAATTAATTGTTATTTCATACTTTCCACCTTCATTCAATCCAAGAACTTGAAGCAATTCTCGATCGTTTCGTTCCGGTGGTATAAGTGGTACTTCAATAAAATCATCATCATCGTCATCATCATCGTCGTCGTCATCATCATCAATTTCCTCGTTCTTCTCTTCAATTGCAGTCGAACTTGTTGCTTCCTGATTATTCGAAACAAGTAGATTCAAACAATTCTCCGCCTGTTTTATACATGAATAGATTTCACTTGAAGTGTCTAAACAAAAACCAAATTCGATTTCTTGTCGTAAGAAACTCTCGTTTCACCATTCAATTCTTGAGTTGCCGTTTGCAGTTTATGTGCTAAACGTAATTGATTAGCTTGTGTTCGTTCGCGTTCTAATTCAGCTGTGATTCCAGTCGGTTGATCAACGTTGTCGAAATTGAAAAATTTACTATTTTTTAAATAATTATAACTGATATCAAGTAGTTTGTAAGTGGAACCGAATTTCTCATGCCACTGTTTGATCGATGAAGCAGCGAATTGTTTGAGTAATTTTGCTGTTGATTTCGGCGGCGGTAATTGATCGTCGATATTCAGTCCTAAACGAAGAATTTCGTTTGATTCGTGAATTCAATTGATGATTTACCGAGCGATTTGTCGATAAGATAATTGAAACCATCGAGCAAAAGCGTTCGAAAATGATGTGAACGTTGAAATAATTGATCGATGATTTGAAATGTCGAATAACGAATTTCTGAATGTTGTTTATTTAATTGTTCGATTAATAAACGATAACAATATTCAATATTAACATCAGTTTGTCTTTTTACAAAAAAACACAACAATCGATCCTATTGGATTCATTGAGAATTTTTCGTCACTTACTTGCAGATCTGTTTTAATTTTTTCATTTTATCTTCGTTCAAGACTTTCGAACCGGATGTTGTCAGTTCTTGAACAAGATTCGAGAGATTCTGTTCAACTGATTGATTCATTTGAATTCGCACGTTATGCTTTTATTTGTTTTCTTTTCAAAGAACAAAACATAGAAAAACAGAATGTGTTTACAAAAAAAAGGACCGAAGTTAATCATTTCACCTTGAATCCATTCGGTGAGAATATGAAGAAAATTATTTGATCTAAAGTTGAAAAAAAAATATCACTGAATAGAAGTACAAAACAATTCACAATTGGAATGAATCAAAATGAAAATAAATTAATAATAATAATAAAAAATCAACAAAATTTGTAAAGAAACAAAAACAATCAAATTTTTGGTTCATTAACTAGATATAAAAATGACTGATAAATAGGAAAATAAAAATGCACGAATCACAAATTGCAAAGAAACGAAAAAGATTTTTCTTTTTATACGGATATTTTGTTCGCTTCAGGTAAATAACCTTCCCAAAGTTCGAGGATTTTTTCTTGTTGTTCTAATAAATTCTTTAAGTAAACTCCAATAGCCTCGATAAAATCAGCGGCTCGTGCGTCTTCGAAAGCCGACATTTCCTCTTTGATTGTTAACGAGATACTTTCGAAATCTTCTTTGCCTTTGGTAACTTTTGCTTCACCATCACGAATATCAGCTTCAGCTTGAGGCATTTTATCTGCATTCTTCGGCGATTGTTCGAGTTTAGTTTTTCGTTCTCGAGCTTTTTTCAAATTGTCTTCAGCATTCAACCATTGCTGATGAGTTTTAATACGTTCATTAAAAGCTAATTGAACCATATTCAACAAAAGAATATATTCTTTAATCAATTCTGTAACAATCGAATATTCTCGATTTGCATATTCACTATTGATATGTTCTAATTTTTCTTGTAAATTAGCTAATTCAGTCAATGCAGCTGACAACGATGTATGTTCTTCGGTTGTAGCTAGATGATTGAGTGTAACGACAAATTGTTTAAGATTATGTCCGGCTTCTTTACGTTGATTTAAAACGAAATTAAATTGATTGTATGCGTGCTTTAAATGTGTTTGTAAATCGACAACAATTGTATGTTGTTCTTCGAACCATTTATCTTGTTCGGCTGTTTTCATTGTTAATTTTGTTACGGTATTCGATATCGATGATAGAGCACGCATAACACCAGCACCGCTCAATGCTGCTGTATCTTTTGATTTCGGTAAATCACCGGATGTTTCGAGAAAATCTCGAACATCAGGATCCTCAATAAGTTTACCGTGCGATGCTAAACGATTGAGATAACGTTCGAGAAGAGCACGACGACGATCGATAAAATCACTGGGTGTTGATTCATCTTTCGACGAAATTTTCACTTTNGCTGTGCCCAATGAATCTTTTTCAGGTGGCATTGGAACGATTATACCCATATGTAAATATTTATTAATTAATTTAGCATGTAAACCAAGAAAATCACTGAAACGACGATTCACAGAAAATTCTTCCTTTTTAAATACGGTTAAACTTGTTTTTATTGTTATACGATATGTCATATATGCTGACATGCCCTTTAAAAATAGTAATGTGTGTGTGTATTTTGCTTTTCGAAATGACTTACATCTCCGACTTTGGTTGGATCACTAACAGTTATTGAAATTGCATCACTAGTCAATCGTTTTGCTACTGGTTTACTAACTGCTGATGGTTCAGAAGTTGTATAATTCGTTGAATATGTTGGAGTAATTGGACTTACAGGTGGATACAAAGGCTTTTCTTCTTTAACTGGTGTTGTAACAGGAGTAGCAACAGTAACAGCAGCGGCAGCAGGAGCAGGAGCAGAAGCAGTAGATGTTGATTGATTAGCTTTCTCTCCGAATGGATCGTCATCATCATCATTGGCATTACTTGCAGCTGTATTATCTTCAGATGTTTGATTATCCGTTGAATATGTTTCGACTGTATTCGTTGTATTCGTTGGTGTTTTCGTTCTGGCCGCTGGTTTTGAATCGCCAAATGGATCTTCGTCATCGTCGTCATCATTTAAATTGATATCACTTGAATTTGTTGGTACTGCTGATTGATACATTGATTCATCGGGTTGTTCATCGCCGGTACCGAATGGTGGTGGTGAACCGCTTGCATCGTCATCGAAGGACATTTTGATTCGTTGTTTTTCTTTGGTTGAATCTACAAATAATTAACACAATCACGAGATTTTAGTTTAAAGTGCTTTTTTTGTTTTGTTTTTAAGTGTATATTCAAAGCAGAAAAAGAAATGCTGTTTCAATAACATTTGAACTAGAGAACAAGAAAAGAAGAACAAACACAGAAGATCCATATGATCGATCGTTGAAAAAAACAGAGAGAGAGAGAGAGAGAGAGAAAGAAAAATACATATTTAACATAGATGAACAAGTTCTAGTGTGTCATATGGAGATAAGATTTCGATTTCATCATCCTGCAAAGATCGTGTTGTTTGTTTGATATTTCTCTGTTGAATATTCACACTGCTATAATGTAGAAAAAAATGCAATGAAGAAGAAGAGAGAGAGAGAGAAGAGAGAAGGAGGAAAGACAAGAATCAAATAAGATCGTTTTGAAAAGCAGTATGATGGAGTGTTGGCTTGTTCACTGGTTTGTTGTCGGCGCGCTACTGTTCACATTAAGCGGCGACGGAGAATTAGTCGAAGATATAGAGGCACCAGCTAAAAAGAAAACAAGCATAAAATGGAATTTATTTTGTTTGTTTTTTCCTTCATTTACCATTATTCGAGAGTAATGTTTGAGAAGTTGTATTCAATTGACGACCTTGATCACGAACTATTGGATCTAGACATACGAAAAACAAAATTTGTTTTATTATTATCTGAAAACGAGTAGGAGATTTACAGAAATATGGATGATCCATAGCTTCTTTGGCTGTTAAACGATCGTTATGATCGTAACGAAGAAGTTTATCTAAGAAATCCAATGCTTCTTGACTGACGAGATGTTGATTTTCTGAATGAACAAAACGTTCCCATCGTTTACGAGAATGTCTATGTACAACAAAGATCAAATAAATATTCTTTTTTTTTTCAATCTATTGNAAGATTTTCTGCTTACCGGCCAAGAATTTCATTAAAACGAGGATCCAATTCGATTTGATATTTTTCCAAATATTCATAGAGTTCATCTGTACCCAACACTTTCGCAATTCGAACAAGCTAAATTTCGCCAAACATCATTTTTTTAAATATTCATCAAATAAAAACGAACTTGATCATAATTGTCATGTCCATGAAAGAATGGTTCTTTACGAAAGATCATACTGGCTAACATACAACCTAAACTCCACATATCCAATGAATAATCATAGTATTGATAATCGACAAGTAGTTCAGGTCCTTTGAAATATCGTGACGCAACTCGAACATTATATTCTTGATTTGGATGATAGAATTCCGCCAAACCCCAATCGATTAATCGTAACTAAAGATCAATGAATTTATTTCATCGAGCAATCATTTTTTTTTTGAAATTATTACCTTTCGATTTTCATGATCGATCATAACATTATGAGGCTAAAGAAAAACAAAATTTACAACCATAATATCATCAAATTAATCTCGTACTTTAACGTCTCGATGCATTATTCCCATACTATGACAATAGTCCAATCCTTTGAGTAGTTCATACATATAATAACGAATATCATAATCAGAAAGTGTCGGATAGAGTTGCTAGAAACGGACAAATATGCATATGGATATCTCAAGAATGTCCCTTTGATTTACTTTAAAGTCAGTGTTATTGACATATTCAAAAATAAGTGCAGGTGTTCTTGACTAGAATAGATAGACAGACAAAAAACAACAATCAATATTCTNTCCGNTTANAANCAATNATAACATACAACTGGATCTTTGACAATATCGAGTAATGTGATTACATTCGGTCCGCCACGTAAATTTTCTAGAATTTTTATTTCCCGTTTGATTTTCTTCTTTTTGACTGGCTAAAACAAACCAACGACTCGAACATGTCATTCTGTTTTTCGTCTTATCATTTTTATTTTACTTTGAGAATTTTGATGACAACTTTTTCATTATTAGTTACATTGATGCCTTCGAAAACTTCACTGTATTTGCCTCGACCAAGTTTTCGTACGATTTGATAATCATCTTGATTTCTACACAACAAACAAATAATTACAAATCGGCGATTTTCATCGAACGATTTACCCCCATTCGACAACATGCAGCTCGTAGTCGTAATATTCGCTAAAATAAAAGCAAAATAGTCGATCAATTGTCATGCACCGCGAGCAATCTACCGTGGTCGATGCGTGTTGCAATCGGCGTAAACGCGAGCACGACTCGGTTGCGCCATAGATTTTTGTTGAATAACAATGGTAAACTCGAATAAACGAAGATGAAAAAAAAAAACTTAACAAATCTAACAACAAAATAAAGTCATGTGAAATAAGAAATTTGTTTCTGTTTGTTGGTCGGGCGTTTTTTTGTGATTTTAACGCGTACTTTTGTGTACCTTTTTTTGAGTGAGTGAGATAGAGATAACTGACCCTTATTTACCATGATTGACGAATAATATCCTCGGATATGATTTTTATTTGAATTAATATTTCGAAAAATAGTTTCAAGGAAAAAATTTATTTGATTTTCGAATTTGTTTTAGTTAGTCGAAAAGCAGATGTTTTAACTTCGATCTTAATTGAATAGATGTCAGGAGAAATTAACGAAATCGAGTTTCGTCGAGAAATCGAACAACGAAAATATAAAATTCAAATTCGATTACAAAAAAATAATATAATCGAAAGATTTCATCTTCATTGGTCAATTAACAAAATTACGATGTGTGAAATTGAATATTTGTTTTGCAACTTAGATGAAGAAGAAGAAATCTGAGTAATTTCATCACCAATTTTCCCCAAGCATTACTACTGACATCTTATACCGACGTTTTGCGACTGGTCGATTTCGATTCGTTTTTTCTCTCTCGCTTACTTTCGCTTCTCTCTCTCTCTCTTTTTTAAAAAGATATGTAATTGAGCATTCTTTAGGACAAAAGACTATTTCCTTCTTCTGACTTTGGACTGTTTTACTTTTCTTCTTGACTTTGGACAAGACAAACGACTAATCCTTCTTTCCACGACTTTCTCTTTCGGACAAACACACACGTGAGTCAATCATGCAATTACTTGAACAGGCTCAAACACTACTAAATTTCGATAGTCAAGCACCGTTCGATGTTAACATTCTCGATGCCGTTGTCAATACAATGTATCGCGGACAAGGCGATGCCGTAAGTTAAAAATAAATGATATTTGATCCGTTGATCGTTTTTTCTTGTCTCGTGACGTCATTTTAGCAACGGCAAGCAAGCGAAGTGTTGAATGCTTTACGTGATCATCCCGATGCTTGGACAAAGGTCGATAGCATTTTGGAATATTCGAAATGTCAAGAAACGAAATATTATGCGCTGCAAATCTTGGAGAAGACAATAAAAACACGATGGAAAGCTTTGCCAAAAGAACAATGCGAAGCAATCAAACAGTACATCGTTAGTTTGGTCATTTCACATTCACAAAATGGTGAATTAATCGAACGAGAAAAGGTCTATTTGAATAAATTAAACATCATTCTCGTACAAGTAATTGCGTAATGAAATTGAAACTTTTTTGAGTTGAACTTTCGTGTTGATTGTAGATTTTGAAACATGAATGGCCGAAGAAATGGCCGAATTTTATCAGTGATATTGTCGAAGCGAGTAAATCAAGCGAATCAATGTGTCAGAATAATCTCGAAATTTTAAAACTTCTCAGTGAAGAAGTCTTTGATTTTTCTTCGGGTCAAATGACACAAGCGAAAGCAAAACATTTAAAAGAAACGATGTGCACTGAATTTACGAAGATTTTTCAATTGTGTGAATTCGTTGTGGTAAAATTTCGATTTTAAAATTCAAGAAAAATAACCAAATCATTTCGATGAATTCATTTTCAGGAAAAATCCCGTCATCCACCATTACTTTTAGTAACATTGGAAACACTTTTACGTTTTCTTAGTTGGATTCCACTTGGTTATATCTTCGAAACCAACATGGTCAATACATTAATCGATACATTTTTAACCGTTCCCATGTTTCGAAATGTAACACTGCGTTGTTTGACTGAAATAGGTTCGAGATTTGTTTTGTTTTAATCATCAGCGATCTTACGTATTATTCATTTGATTTCTTTAGCAAGTATTCAAGTTGCACAATATGAAGATAAATTCGTGGATATTTTCCGTCGAACAATGATTCAATTGAAAACTGTAGATAAAACTCGTTTTCTTTCTTTTATTCAAATGTCGAATTATTCATTTTGATTAGGTCATGCCATTGACAATCGATTTGAAAACTGCTTATCGAAATGCAAAAGATGATGATCAAAAATTCATTCAAAATTTAGCTTTGTTCTTCTCGAATTTCTTAAAAGAACATAGTATTCTTATTGAACGAACACCTGATCTCAAAGAAACACTTCTCGAAGCCTTGCAATACCTTATTCTCATATCTGAAGTTGAAGAAATCGAAATCTTCAAAATTTGTCTCGAATATTGGAATATTCTGAGTGCTGAATTGTATCGTGAGGTGCCGTTCTCTCAAACAACACCGTATTTACTTCAATCGAATCAGCACAATCCACCACGACGCCGAGATTTCTACGGCACAGTTCTTTCGAAAGTTCGACGAGTCATTATCTCGCGTATGGCTCGACCTGAAGAAGTTCTCGTTGTTGAAAACGAACGCGGTGAAGTCGTTCGAGAGTTTATGAAAGATACGGATGCGATTAATTTGTATAAAAATATGCGTGAAACATTAGTCTATTTGACACATTTGAATTATGACGATACCGAATCGATTATGACGGAAAAACTCGCCAATCAAATCAATGGTTCGGAATGGTCGTGGAAGAATTTGAACACACTTTGTTGGGCAATTGGTTCGATATCAGGTGCTATGAATGAAGAAGATGAAAAACGTTTTCTTGTGACTGTTATCAAAGAATTACTCGGTCTTGTCGAACAAAAACGTGGCAAAGATAATAAAGCTATTGTCGCCTCGAATATCATGTATGTTGTCGGGCAATATCCTCGATTTCTTCGTGCACATTGGAAATTTCTCAAGACAGTCGTCAATAAACTCTTCGAGTTCATGCACGAAACACACGAAGGTGTTCAGGACATGGCCTGCGATACATTCATTAAAATAACACAGAAATGTCGTCGACATTTTGTCACCGTTCAATTCGGTGAATCGCAAGCATTCGTCGATGAAATCCTTACGAATATCAACGGTATTATTTGCCATTTAGAACCACATCAAATTCATACGTTCTACGAAGCCGTTGGAAATATGATAGCAGCTAGCATTGATAATGTTCAACAAACGAGATTAATCGATAGATATATGCAATTACCGAATGATGTTTGGAGTTCGATTATAACCGGCGCAAAGAAATCGGTCGAAAGTTTGAAAGAACCCGATGTTATTAATAATATTTTGAATATTCTTAAAACGAATATACGTGCATCGAAAGCACTTGGTGCGCCCTATGTTCATCAATTATTGAAGATTTACAATGATCTATTACATATCTATAAAGTTACCTCGGAAAATATCAATCAAGCCATTCGAATGAATGGTCCGTTGGTTGTTAAACAACGTTTAATTAAATCAATGATTGCTATTAAAGAAGATACTTTGATTTTAATTGGAAATTATTTTTCTAAAGCAGCAAATGTTCAACAAATACTCGATGAATTCTTACAACCGTTATATACATTCGTTTTAGTTGATTATCGAGATGGTCATCCCGATGCACGTGAAAGTGAAGTTTTAAATATGTTGTCGATTCTGATAAATAAATGTGAAGATCGTATAACAGCACGTATACCCGAAATATTCGATCTTATATTCGAACATACACTTCATATGATTGATAAGAATTTCGAAGATTATCCTGATCATCGAAAGAATTTCTATGTTCTTCTACAATCCGTTGCTAATGTCTGTTTTCCAGCTTTATTAACATTGAATGCAACACAATTTAAACTCGTCTACGATTCAATTATGTGGGCAATTAAACATACAATGAGAACAATATCCGAACTTGGACTTGAAATTTTACAACTTTTATTACGAAAATTTCATGCCTGCGATCCACAAGCGTCGCAAACATTCTATCAAATTTATTATTTAGAAACTATGCAGCATATATTTGGTGTTGTTGCTGAATGTTCACATACATCGGGTTTAACAGCACATTCGCAAATTTTAGCCAATCTTTTTCTTATTGCTGAACAAGGTCTCATCAAAGTTCCGTTAGCACCTGAAGTACAAGAACCATCACAAAATCTATTATATGTTCAACAATTTATGGGCAATCTATTGAAAACTGCATTTCCACATTTACAAGACGGGCAAATCAAAGTTATTATCGAAGGTTTCGTTACATTGGATCAAGATATCGCTGGTTTTAAAGAACATCTTCGAGATTTTCTTGTTCAAATACGTGAAGCAACTGGCGATGACATCACTGATCTTTATCTTGAAGATCGTGAACAAACATTGAAACGTGCAGCTGAAGAAAAACGTCAAGTGCAAATGAGTGTTCCCGGTAAGAGATAATTCATTTCGATTGATTGTTTTTGACTTTTGTTTTTAGGTATTCTTAATCCTCATGAAATTCCAGAAGACATGCAAGACTAAAGCAAACGATCAATTTATTGCTAATCATGCGTTTGTTTTTTGCTTATCAACGTTCATTTTCTTTTTCTTTTCAATGAAATAAAACAAAACAAGAACTCAGAAAATATCTTCATGTCTGTCAAAGAGTGATAAATATTTAATTTGAATTGAATTGTATGCCAACGATTTTTCTTTTATTCACTCATTCGTTGACATTTGAGTTTTTGTCTAATGGAAATCAGAGAAAAATCGTTTTCGGATACTGATTTAGACGATGATGATGATGATGAACAAACAGGTAATGTAAAATAAATAAAAGAAAGTCTATGAAAATCTCTCTTTGAAAAAGGTTTACCAAGTTTATCCTTCGAAAGAAAAACTGCTCTACATCGAATAAATCGTTTGGATGATACATTTGGCCAACTAAATCTTCCGATTCTATCGAATAAACATTTCGATATCGAACATGAAGTTCTTATTCCGATTGAATCCGATAATTTTTCGAATCCCATCGAACGATATGAATATTGTTGTCATCGACTTGATATAACTATGGATTGGCAAATACGAGCTCTACTAGCGTTTAATCATATGACGATTTACAATCGAGCCTTTTCGTTTAATGATTTACGAGCATTTTCAACGGCAATTGGACAGAATTTAGAAAGTTTAACATTGAGTTCAGCTGGTTTAACAATACGAACGATTGATGTTCTTTGTCAAGGTTTGAAAAAATGCNTGCGATTGAATCTATTAGTAAGTCTCAATCTCTTCGAATTTGATTTTGGATATTTTTGAATCTAGGACCTGTCTGATAATAAACTAGTCAAATCATCTTTTGAAACAATAATTCGAACAGTCGAACAATTGCCTTCGTTACTTTATTTGTCTCTAGCGAATTGCTCAATACGAGATAGTTATGGCAAGAAAATCGGTGATTTATGTCGAAATAAGAAATTATTGGAGATTAATTTAAGTGGAAATGAATTCGAAGAGATCGGTTGTATTCTTATTGGTGGTGCGTTGAGTACGTAAACGATTCTGTTTTGTTTATTTCCAAACAAAACTTGTTTTTCTCTGATTTCAAGCGGAAAATTTCCGTTTAACCTATTTGAATCTCAGCTGGAATCATATTCGAAGTTATGCATCGATTGCCATCTTTCGAGGATTTGAAGTGAGACATGAAATTTTCTTATTTGAACACAATCAATCGAGTTTTCTTATTTAATAAAACTAAAGATCAACAAAACATTGACAGAATTTGACGTTTCATGGAGCGGTTTGGGTTATGACGGAAGTGTAGCACTTCGACGTGTGTTATTAGTCAATAAAGTTTTGCAACGTTTGAATGTGAGCAACTGTAATATTGATTGGACATGTGCGAAATTAATTGGACAAGGTTTACAAAGGAATTCAACGCTAAAAACGCTGAATGTCAGTTTGTTT
>JGI26536J50258_1001903_pt1 | contig 13761 bp, 12 predicted proteins | sample ThiBiot_750_plan_FD_50258 | JGI IMG/M metagenome (IMG submission 50258)
GTTCAATTAACTAAACCGAAAGAACTCGGTGGTACAGGTGCTATTGGAACTAATCCCGAAGAATTATTTGCAGCTGGTTATAGTGCTTGTTTTCTAGCTGCTATGGAAGTAGCTGCAAGAAATTCGAAAAAAACTTTACCGAAAAATTCGAGTGTTACTGCTACGGTCAATCTTGGCAAACATACAAATGGAAATTTCGGTTTTCAAGTTCAATTAGCAGCGAAACTACCAGGTGCATCACAAATCGATGCTGATTCACTTGTTAAAGCTGCGCATAATATCTGTCCATTTTCTCGTATGACCTTTTCTTATATTCAAAAAGAAATGAGAGAGTATCATCATTTCGTTTCTAGACGCAACACGTAATAACGTCGATGTACAAATCAAAGCTTCAATATAAACTCAACTTCCGATCTCAGTTTAGCATTTTTATTTTTTAATTAAGAAATAATAATAATAAATTTGAATTATCACACTTTTTTATAGATTATTTCTGTTATCCAATCGAGATAATAGGAGACTTTTGTGTATACACCTAAGCCAGCACAACTAAAACCCCACGATATAAGTCCAGCTAAATGCCAACGACCTTTGTGGAAGAAAATCATTGGACCACCAGAATCACCCTAAATAAATAGCTTCTATAAATGAATTGATATTCTTTTTTTTTCAATATAAATTTACTTGACAAGCATCACAGGTTGAATTTGTACATAGACCAGCACAAAGACTTGCTACGGAACTTGTATCTTTCAAACCACATTGATCGCTCGATTGAATAGGTACATCAACTTCACGTAGAAAACGAAAATTGCCTGAACCATGTGTTTCACCCCATCCAGTAACAATTGTTCGATCACCAACATGTACAAAATCTCTGATCGATGATAAACAAATCGATCGAATAAATCGATTGAATACAAGTGATTCCGACAGTTCTAACAAAGCAATATCATGCATCCATCGAGTCGATTTACCACTATATGAAGGATACTAATTAAAAACAAGATAAAAACAAATGACAATCATCAATCTCATCGACACATACAATAACAATTCGTTTGATTGTTCTTGAAATTCTCGATTTTTCCGTACTATATCTATCATGTAGACCAAATTCTGCTAGTAAATTTTTCGGATTTGTTCTATAGAAATAAGAAAGCAATTCTTCTTCTTCGATCGTTTCTTTTTCTTCGAATGTATAAAATTACCCATTAACACAATGTGCAGCTGTAAGAATCCAATTAGTATTGAGAACAGATGCTAAGAACGAAACAAAAGAATGTGTTCGAATGTTCGTCATTCTAATCATACCTCCACAAAATTTGCCCAGAGCATTGAGTAATACTTGCCATGGATGACTATGTGGTATAGCTTGTCGACCACCAACAATACGACTATGCACTCGTTGATAACTACTGACGGATGTTAAACCACATTCTAAATGAAATTCACATGAAATTTGCAACAACAAAAAAATCTGTTTATTTTACCAGCATAGTTTTCTGTTGATAATGCCGGCGAATTTATTAAATGAGACGGTGTGCTAAGAGGTTCTAAGAAGACAAAATAAATTAATATATGAGAAATACAAACAAACAAAAAACAAGTAACAAACGTTCAATTTGAATTAATTGATAATGCATGATAAAATCAACTTCTAATTGAATATCATTGAGACGAAGTTCAACGATTAAAGTACGTCCAACACCACCAATACGAATATTTCGACGATCACCACATATTTCGACTTTTTCATGTTCCAATCCTGGCGCCCATAAGCTGACTGAACCACGACGACAGCCAAATTTTAAATGTTCATCAATCGGAATCGGTATCCAAACATGATCGAATTCGACAACTATTCTCTTCAACAACAAAAACAAAACAAAATAAAATAAAATACTATTACAAAATCATTTCACACAATATACTCAATTACCTGATATAATGAACTAACGACTAACCATTGACAATGACTTGTCAATTGACGACTTTGTTCTCTCGAAGTTTTATCGAACACAAGTATACCTGTATTATTCGTAAAACTACGTAATATAGGACAATTTATTGCTTGAATATTCGATAAAGAATTTATTAGAATCCAANCTATGAATAACACATTCAACATTTTCAATATTTAGTTGTTTTTACCAACGAATAGAACAGTCATCGTTACTAATCGAACGAAATCTATTTGATAANCATATTTAAAATCAAAGTTCTTTTTTGTTATTTGCGATCTTCTTTCGTTTTCGTTTTCAATAGCAAAAGGTATCTTCAATATACGTAACCTTCAACGAAATAAAATGTGATCGGATGCATCGACAAAGAAGGTCTCAATAATGACTGTTTGAAATATGCAACTAGAATTTCTTGTTTTCAAAACCTTGGTTTTTTTGTTTATCTGTTATTGATTACAGTTTTCGTTTGACGAGACCGTTTTTAGTAAAATAAATACCGAATTTCTTTGACCGTTTTGTTTTTTTAATAAAAAGAGGCAGAATGAGAGAGAGAATTTGAATTTCTTGTATTTGTGTGACTGCAATTATTTTATTCCATTTCTTCTCTTTCGTTAAGTCGCGAGACGCATTAAGTTGAGATGATTCTATTATCACTTCGAGATCGAATCTATTTATTAAACGTCAACTTAGAACTTATTGTTTTATTACGAATATAAAACAGATGCAATGACAACAACGAAATAAAAACAAATATATTTTCTATCTAAATATGGAGATAACTGAAATTTTTTATGTTGATTCTGTTAAATGTCAAGTCATGATAAGCAACGAATAGCAACACGTTTTTTTTCCTTTTATGTCTGTGTGTATTTTTTTTTTTTGGTGTTATGTAGGCTGAATAATGAAAATAAGCGTAGGAGTAAATAATAATATAATATATAGTCAAACATTAAATTCTTTCGGCCGTTTTTTATATCATCAGTGCGATAGTACCGTGTTGTGTGAGTATATATGTAGCATTTTTTCCTCTTCACTCATATTGCCTACTCAGTCTCTCTTCGCTCGAGTATATATATATATACATATATAAATATACTATTATTACGAGCATGTGCATCGACAAATTCAGTCGTAAGTTATTTCATGGGTGCTCAATTTGCTTGCCTTCAGGCACTTTTTTTTCCTCTCTTCTCGAGATTTTTGCGTCGGTTATACAGTAGTAAAAAAACACATAGAAAAAGTAATTGTCCAGCACTGTTCGGCTCGGTCATTGAATCGTACTGGCGTCTTTCTTTTTCTCTTTACTGTCGGTGATAAAAAAAAAAGCTAATCTACATGTATGCTGTTGCAAACTCTTTGCCTCCTGTGTGGTAATAAGAGTGATGTACGAGAAAAGAAGAATAAAAAAACGAGAGCATAGGAGAGCGAGAAAGAATGAAGAACGAACGGAAGGACGCCGACCAAAACAATCGTTAGCAGTGTACACATCATGGAGAGTAAGTTTGCTTGCATGCCTTCGTTTTTTTTTCTTCTTCTTCTTCTTTTTCTTCTTTTTTCTCTCGTTTATCGATTTGATCGTTTAGGTTCAGCTTTCTCTTCTTTTCGTTGAGACTATGATGATGATGATGATGATTCCAAGTCAAATATAATTTGACTCTTTTTCTATTCATAACGTCTTATCAAACCGTATTTTTATTAAAAATTCTTCGATCTCATCTCGTAAGCTGATTGAATATTTCTTTAAGTTTATACATTCTTGGTTATATAATCAAAAAGAAAATCATTCCGTGAGTGAGTAGTAAAAGAGAGAGAAAAACGTAAGTAAGCGAACGAACGGGTTTTTTTTCCTTTAATTCTTCTCTTATCACATAAACAAAAGAACAGTACGTATATTTATCAACATATTTTACTTCTGATAAATTCTAACAAAACAATATATATCATAAGACCAAAAATTCGACTCAACTTCATTCTTTTTCTCTCGCTCACTATCTTCTGTATTCGAATGATGTCGCTCGCACTCGTACAGGTCCATTGGCTTGTTTTTCATTTGTTTATTTTTATTCTAAAAAACATTCAGCTTCTTTTCTTTTTTTATTATTCGAGATGAATAATTCTTTCAATTAAAGAAAAAGAAGATATATACGCATATACAACTTAGTACGATAATCAAATCAAATCAAATATCATGTCAAGTTTTCTTCCATCAGCAGCAGGCAATACAGGAACATTACCACGTTCATCAGTGAACAATGCAGCAGCTGATGTCTTACGAAAAAAAATGCAACAATTACGTGATGAACTTGAACAAGTTAAAGATGACTTAGAACGTTCAAGAAAAGAAGTCGAAAAAGAAAAAAATGCTCGAGAAAATGTAAATATAATCAAAATAAAACAAACGATCGATTTGTTTCTTGCATAGGCTGATACAGAAGTGAACCAATTACGTCGAAAACTTCATTCATTCGAAGAAAAACTCGAACAAACACAAGAACGTTTATCACAAACAACAAATAAACTTAATGAAACATCACATGTGGCAGATGAACGTGAACGGTAGACGAATTTCGATTTTGTTTTTTGTATAAATCTCTATTAAATTTATTTTAGAACACGAAAAATGCTTGAAAATCAATTAAATCTTGGCAGTGATCGTACTGAAACGCTCGAAACTCAATTGAAAGAAGCTCGTACACTTGCAACTGAGTCCGATAGAAAATACGAAGAAGTTAGTTTATNATTTAAAAACAAAGACAATATATATATATATGCATTTGAAACGTTTTCATTAGGTTGCACGAAAATTAATTGTTCAAGAAAGTGAACTCGAAAAAAATGAAGAACGTGCCAAGCGATCTGAAACGTTTGTCTATTAAATAATATCAATGGATTTTGAACAATTTCGATTTGTTTTGTTCTAGAAAATGTGCAGAACTTGAAAATGAAATGAAAAATCTTCATCATCAACTGAAATCATTCTTAGCTCGTATCGATGATGTAAATATATATTTTTTTAATTTGAAATTTATTTCAACTTTTTCCGATATTTGCTTTCCATAGGCACAAAATAAAGAACAAACATTCGAAGATCAAGTCCGTCGTTTGACAACCCAACTAAAAGATGTAAGTGAACACGAAAAACAATTCCCTTCTTAAGGCCAAATCTATTAGTCAAACAAACGATCAGATAAAATTTTCGATGAACGATATCATCTCGAAAAACTAATTGAATCTATCGGAGGTTGTAGAAGGATCTGAGGATTGAGAGTGTTGAATTTGCATGAATGAATGGATTGATTGATTGTTTTTGTTTATCTGCATGTTCAGGCTGAAACGCGTGCAGAATATTCAACTAAACAAGTTCAACGACTACAGCATGAAGTGGACACACTTGAAGGTTTGTGTTGCTGTTTGTAGTTTCGAAATTAATTCTTTGTTTTTTGTCTTTTTGCAGAAGAATTACAAGCGGAACGTGAACGTTGTAAATCACTACAAAACGAAATGGAACGATGTTTTTCGGATTTACAAACACTTTAAATATTCTTACAAAACAAAAGACAGTTCTTTCTTTTTCTTTTTTTTCTTTCGTTCGTTCGTTCGTTGGTCCGTTCATCTTTTTTTTATTCGATTATTTCACAGCACACAAGTTCTCAATCTGTTCAAAAGCCATTTCTTCTTTTTTTCCTGTCAATATATTCTTTATCATTTGTGTGCATGTGTGTGTGCTCGTTTCTTAGTCCATTTTCTGTTTTTAAAATAAAGTAATCACGTTATTATCTTCTACCGTTTTCTCAGAGAACAAATTAGAGTGAAAACTTCGTTTTTTTTCTTTCTTATCAGGATGATTTTGTTGTTTTTTTTGTTTGTAACAGTGAAAATAAAACGCAGCGCTTTTACGTCATATGAACACATTTTCAGTTTTTTTTTTATTAGTTATCATTGAATAGACAAAACGAAAGAAATCTCCCCATAAAACTCTTAGACAATGAAGATCAAAGCAAGAAGAAATATTATTGTGCTTTTACGATGTACATATATCCTGTTATCAATTCGCACCTTTTGCTCAACACTAAATTCTCTCATTTGAACAAAATCGTTTCGAGAGACGCGATTGATAAGATGAACAATTCGTTTTTTTTTCCTCTTCTCTTTTTCTTTCATCCTTATTTATTGATTATTACATGAGAAGAGTGAACATAGTCATTAACAAGCTATTGACTAATGATATGTAGAAAACGAGAATGAGAAGGAGGACATTTTCATCATAAAAATGACATTATGATGTGATCAACAAATGCCGACAATCGACAACCGTTAGATGTAAATGAGATTTGTTATTGATATTTTAAACTTAAAGAAACAAGATCATTTTTTGATTAAGATCAGAGTTTATTTATAATTGTTTGAAAATCGAAACACAAGACGAAAAACAATTTGAAGAAGAAGAAGAAACAAATCAAGTTATTTTTTTTTCAATTTTGTACAATAACCATTGAATAAAGAAATGAAGAGAGAAAAATCATTGTTCGACTAGAATGTGTGATAAAGAATAAATGTATTGCTTTTTATGTGCTCGTAGTGGTTGTTGCTGAATCATTCACTGCGTTGGGTAGAAACGATGCGAGACCCATGGCTGGTAGAGCAAAATTAATTGTTGGTTTCATGGGTGAATGTTGTTTCGGTGATGAACTGGATGATGTTGGAGATGATGCTGACGAACATGAAGTAACCGTATCTGTTGAACCATTAAGAATTTGAGTTGTAGATATTGGTCGAATTTTTGTCGGAGCTAAACGAGCTGCAGCAGCGGCCGCAGCAACCGAAGTTAGAGGATTGTTTGGAGGTAGAATCGAGTTATTATTGGATTGATTCGGAAGCGAACCAGATGGATAACCAGATGCGGCAACGGCGTACATGTAAGAGAAATAGGAAAATGGATCGCCGGGATAACCTGGCCAAGCAAAAGCAAGTTTTTGTCGTTTGTCTTTCATACGNCGATTTTGAAACCAAACCTAATTTTCAAGAAAAAGATTTTTCTATAATTTGAAAGAAAAATAAAATGATTAAAGATTGGTACTTTAATTGTCGATTCAGGTAATTGTAATTCCGATGCTAATTCACATCGACGTGGTCGACTAACGTAATTTTCTCTCAGAAATTCTTTTTCTAATCTTGCTAATTGTTCACGTGAGAAAGCTGTTCGATATCGACGAATATTATCATCATTTGAATTCATGCTATTATTATTATGATTATTAGGATTTGCTAGATGACCATTTGTATTCGTTGAATCATCTTGTTGAGAAAGAAAACAAAAGTTTATTGATTTAACGAAATAACGAAAACCTTCTTTCGATGTCTTACCATTATCATCGGAGAAACTTTCGTCCGAATACATTCGAGAATTAGCTGCTAATAGATATGGTGATGGATTATTACTACCTAACATCATTGTTTCGATTTCTTCGAATGAAATATTCGATTATCAATTGCAGACACCTTTCTCTTTCTCTTTTTCTTTCTCTATTTTTTTCTCTCTCTCTCTTTCTCGATTGCTAGAAGATCAATAATTGGATGAGAATCATCTAAAACATCCGATTGGTTAAAATGTGAATGTCGAGAGGAGAAGAAGAAAAATCTATATATTAAAAACAATGACTGGCTAAATGATCAAGTTGATGAGAGGAAAGAGAAAACAAATAATTGCTAATATCATTAAATATAGAATGAACGTGAGGTGTGAACAATGAGAAGCATAATTAACAGTTTATTTCTCTTAACTATACAAAAAAGAAGTAAAATATATTCGAACGTCAATGTAAACAGATATTGTCTCGTCAAACGGATAAGACTTTGCATGAACAATTGAGATGAGACATAAAATAAATAGACAAAAAAACAAAGTCGAAAAAGATATTCACACTTCTTCTTCTCCTTCTTCTTCTTCTGTTCAAATATCGGATGTAACTAATTGGCCTTAACGAATCGAATCAAACTCCACCCATTTGATCTAAACGTTTATATTGTCTTGTTTCAAAAAAAATACGAAGAACATTCATATTGGACACACACGCGATTATTTTACATTTTTAAGGGTCAATAAACATTCATCTTTTCTTTTTATATTGTGTTATTTTTGTTATTATTCTCAATGGTCATCATCCCATCATAGCCGCTAGCAACATAAATCGTATGTCGTTAATCAATGATAGATAATCACACGTTTTCACCTGATCTACGCCTTCGGATCGATTAAAACAAATTGTTTTTTTCGGTTGTGATTGTATTTTTAAAAATAGAACAAAAAATATGATTTTTTTATTATCTCATTAAAACTAATTCTTTCTTCTCATTGATTACAAGCACAGGTGTCTATTCAGATTGATTTCATATGCCATTTATTAGTAGATTACTGCTATCAAAAGATCAAAGTAGAGATGACTCTTATAGAGACCTGTATTTCAAACATTGAGAAGAAGAAGAAGAAGAACAAAAAAAGAAATCAAAGACTTCAGGGATCATCTCTCACCATTTTTGTCTGTTTTGCTTTGTTTTGATGATTTCATTTATTCAATGCGTGACAAATCTAACGTAGGTTAAGTGTATTCATTTTCTCGACACTTTTTTTTCTTATCATGCAACAAACTAATTCACCCTCACGTACAATGAGAATGATGCCATTCATAATTAATCGATAAAGTTTAATAAATAAATGAAAAAGTTCTGTCTCTCTCTCTCTCTCTACTTTTTTTAAATATCGTTTTGCATCTTGCGAATAGATGAAAACAAAATGAATGTCGATGATCGAATAAAACATTAAAAGACCATAAGACTTCAATCATTTTTATCACCTATTTGTCATTGTTATAAAACACAGCAAGTAACTTCGATTCGCTTTCAGATGTCAATGTTTTGTTAATTATTCTGATTCCCGAAAAAAAGAAACAGACATAACATTACTCTTAGAAAACGTTCTCGTTTTAATAAATATCTTAAGTACCGATATAAATATTGTCTTTCTACGACGGGCATAGACGATAACAAATTCTCGATTAGTGTCTATTATTAAAGAACATGTTATTGTCGTCTTCAATTACTGATCAAGTCTCATCTAACACACCGACATCTGCTTGAGACCCACATAATAGCACCTTGTTTCTCATCCGATATATTTCGAATGTTCTAATTCTGAGACATTATAACGATGAGAGAAAAGAAGAAAAAAGGGTCAACAAACACGACGTAAAGACAATTTTTATTATCAGTTAAATGGTAGAAAGATGATGATTTTATGATTCGACTGAAGAAGAAAAAAAAAACGCAATGATGAGGTGTGATGAATTTAGTCTATGCAAATCAATTGGCATAACTATTTTGCGCACGATTGATTTTATTTCGAAGAAACATGAAACACAACGCATCGAACGAATCTCATTTCGTGCAAATTGATCGAAATTAACGTTCTTTATGCATCATTTCTTGTTTCCGTTTGAAATGGTAATTTTTTCCTTTCGCACTCTTTGAATGTCCGTTGATTTTTACAACTTATTTTCTCTGTACATGTGTGTGTGCGCGCGCACATCAAATTCTCAAGAGTCATTATACAAAATAACAATAATATCAATTGGAAAAAGACGAAATCTCTTCTCTGATTAACACGTTTAGTTGTTCGAGAGTCGTCGCGCTATCAAAAGATTGACATCTGTGATGTTAGTGATGCTCAATTGCATATTTCTCTCTCTCTCTCTTTCGGATGACAGTCCTTGACAAATTTCTTCTTTTATTTTTTATGATTAAATAAAACAAAATCGAAATCTTCTCCTATTGGCCTCGTTTCTCGTCAAGTATATAAAGAAAAAGTTAAAGTCAACACTTGGCCGAAAATGATCCGTTAAATTGAATCTTATTTTTTATTAAATACGTGAGAGACGAAATCAAAATATGAACACATAAATCATAAATCATACTACTATTCATATTCATTAGTTCAAGTAAATGAAATCAACACGTTTTCTTATGATTGTCCCGCCTACGTCAAAAAAAAAACGAGGAAAGTAAATTACTAATACAACAGATAAGATCGAATAAAGGTGCGGCGTCATCAATTGATTTCTCTTCTGCTCTCTCTCGTGTTTCATTTTCGAAGAAGAATGATGCGTTACCGATTCGCGTGTTTAAACAGATAAAGATACTATCCACGAGTAGTTTAGTTGGTCTTTGATCTAAGATAAATCGATTTCGGTAGCTTGAAATTTGTCATATAAAAAAATTCGAAGGAAAAAGTTCATATTAAATGACACAACCTTTCATCACACAGCGACATCTTCAAATACAAATTTTNATTTCGTCAAACTTAATCGTTGATAGTTTTATTCTTTTTTTTTATTAAATTCATTTGATGCATGAATTTAAAAGAAAACAAACATTATTCAAGAATAAAAATCAAATCTTTGTTTGAATTCTAGCCAATAGTTATTATTGAATACGAGTTAGTTAGGTTAGTTCATCACTTGTTTACTATCATATTTTCTGTTCGATGAGTCGTCGTAGTGTCAAACGTCCACGATTTAGTGTTGGCGGTCAGCCAGTTTTCGAGAATGAAGATTCGTCGAATCATTCAGGTCTTGGTGTTGCTGAATACGATGAAAATTCTCTCTCTCAACAACCTGAAACATCAACAAATAGTTCTGATCAACAACATTTTCCTCAAAATCAATTCGTACCATCGAATTCCAAGAATCAACAGCATCCATTAGCCAAATCTGCGAATGACGACATGTCAAATCTTAATCGTTGTCTCGACTATCTCGTTCGATTACTTTCAGACAAAGACAAAGAAGGATTTTTTCAATATCCCGTCACTGATCAACTTGCACCGGGCTATTCATCGATCATAACTCATCCGATGGACTTTTCGACGATTCGAAAGAAAATCAGTCAGGATGAATACTCGAATCTAAGCGAATTTCGAGCTGATATCGAATTAATGTGCGAGAATGCATTGAAATACAATCGTTTGGANACAATTTACTATCAAGCAGCTAAGAAACTTCTTGCATCAGCAACGAAACTGCTTTCAAAAGAAAAATTCATTCAACTACGCGAAACAAACGAACATTTCACGCGTCTTACTGAACGTGAATTAGGTTTTTCACTTGAAACAACGAATAACGACCAACAACAACCACCACCACAACAACAGCAACAACAACAAATAGTAGTCAATTCACATGAGCCAATAAAACCTAAAGTTCCATTAAAACTACCGAAATATTATGAAAAATTGCCCGGTCTCCTTGTTGACGAAGAAGACGACGAGGATTTCTCGCCGGAAGACGTTCTTTCTCAAGCTCAACAAGCTGCCCAATGTTCACGAGAGAAACTGAGNCTTCGTCGTCCGCAATCAATCTACAAACTCACATGTCAACGACCGAACGGCACCACCTCACTTCGTTTCATCAATCAAGATGATTTCTCCCANCAACAACAATCTCAAACACGAACGATTACCATCGGCGAATTGAGTAACATGTCGACAAATACGAATGGTTATAATCATTCACATACAACAACCACAACAACAACGCCAATTGTTAATGAAACAGAAAAACGCAATCATCTCCTACCGAGATACTATCTCGACTACGGTCCGTTCGCATCCCATGCGCCACAATATGATTCCTCGTTTACCTCGCTTTCCAAAGACGATCTCGATCTATTGATTCACACATATGGAAGTGAATTCTCCGGGCAATATTCGGTTTCTTTGATTGATTATGTCAAAGATTCAGGTGATTTAGCTTTAGCATCCGTCGATAAATACTTTAAAAACAACGACGAGTCAATCGAACCAACGAATTCCAATGTTCAACATGAATTCGATAGGAAATTAGATGAAAATGCTCGTTTATTGATTCAATTACGTCAAGCACAATACGATCGTTTATGTCAACCATCGAATCGAATGCATCAATTGCTCTCATCATCGTCATCGTCGAATCAACCAACAGAGCCTATCAATGAAAATGAATTAGCCGAGAAAGTTCTCACGAATCTAAGTGATCTTACGCATCTCTCGTCGAACAAATCGACTGATGTCATTCAACCGGAAACCATTCGACATAATCTTGGCGTCATTGTTGATAATAACACCAACAGCAACTAACAAATCATTCTGTTTTCTTTCTTTCTTTCTTTCTTTTTTTTTATATATGTATATGCCTAAAATTTTGTTGTTTAAAGAGAAAAACAAAATCAAATCTTTCGAAAAAGTTAATAAAAGAAACAAGCCTAAAGTCAATTGAATATTTGTATAAATAGTATTTCAGATGAAGAACCTCGGTCGACAAATTAAAGAAGAAATTCAAGAGCAAATATCTTCGCCACAAGAATTACGATTGGCACCAATTCGTTCATTGAACGACTTTCTTCTTGATGCAACATGGAATGTGCCGAATTTTTCGGACATACAAAAACTTAACAATCGAGTTGTTAGTAATTTGATTTACTATCAAACGAATTATTTCGTTTTTGGTATTGCATTGTTTCTTCTCGTCGGGTAGAGTTTTGTTTACTGTGTTTTTTGTTGATTCTATGTTTGTGAAATTTAGTATTAATTACCCGGTGGATTTTATTTTTGGTCTTGCCGTTGTCTCGGCATTACTCATGGGCTTTGTTCATGTTTCATCATCAGCTCATGTGGGCAATCCGACATTAGAAAGTGTCAAAAAATTCTTACTTTCAGCTAAACAAGATCGACCAATAATCGTTCTTGTTGGCATACTTGGCCTTTCGTATTTTATTTTGAGTTTTCTTGGAAAATTATTGATTTTTTTCGTTGGCATCGTTCTACCGGTTCAAGGTTCGATAGAAAAATTATAAATCTACTTTAATCGAAATCGTTTTGTTTTAGCAATTATTCTTCATGCTACATTACGAACACGAAACTTCAGCAATAAAGTCGCCAATAAAATCGATCAATTCAGTCTTCAAGCTTCGCCAATGGGCGTTTTTCTCAGCGCACTTGGCTTACGAAGTTTACCATTGAGCGAATAAACGTTTTAACAATTCGTTTCTTTTCTTTTCCTGCTTTATCGTTTGTGTGCTATGATTTTGGATAGAATAAACTAACCGAAAATAAAACTAAAGTATATTTCTCCTATTGACAAAGTCTCTTACTCTTAATAAAAAATTTACTCAAGCACATTTTTGTCCTTATATGTTGAAATACAATTTATTTTTCTTTCTTTCGCTCGCTCGTTCGCACACTTTTCTATTATTAGTCAAGTTGAAGATCATTATTTTTTGTCAGAAAAATACTTTCTCTTCTAAATGATTATTATTCTATGTACTTAAAAAATAATACTATCCATATGCGTGTATAGAGGTCACATGTAAGCAACAATTCTTTGTAGAGGTTTTTTAACCGCGATCACCATGCTCAACGACAACTGTCATGTCGTAACACAATGCTTCGGCGAAAAGAAAAAATATTATAGAATAAAATAAAAAAATTAGGTATTCCCGTATGAGTAAGAATTCAATTTGAGTATATCGAAACATTTGATCGTTACTCATCTGTATCTAGTCAAGGTTTTCAATTCGAAATGATTCTTCATTCGAATCGTTTTCTTCTGTTTACAGAATAAACATAAGAGAAAGAGAAAAAAAAATCTAACATTGATGATGTTATTTGTCGTCAGACACAAGCACTTCTTGTACAAAAGAAAAACTTTCGAGTTCCCTCCTTTTTTTTACTTGCTCGCTCGCTCGCATACTTTCTCTTTTCATCGTTTTT
>JGI26536J50258_1001965_pt1 | contig 13489 bp, 8 predicted proteins | sample ThiBiot_750_plan_FD_50258 | JGI IMG/M metagenome (IMG submission 50258)
CATCAGTTGCAATCAAAATATTCACTGTGCCTAATTTCAAATCTTCGAGTGCTTGCTCACGATCACTTTGTTCTCTGAACAAGCGATATAAATCAACAAAAGTACACGAAACAAATTCATTTTTACCGATCTCCATGAATCGATTGACAGGGAATATGTTTGATAATCAATTCGCTTGCAATAGCATCGGCTCTTGATTGAAAAAAAGATATATTTTTTCGTATTATTTAGAGAAATATTTCGCTTACGTTGATTTTCGATCAACAAAAACAATGATTTTATCATCGAAATTGATACGTCCAATGAAATCCAATAACTAAAATCGAGGATTTACCAAAAAAATTAACAAAAAAAACTCTTCTGTTTTTACTAGATCAAATTTTTCTTCTTCTTTAACAATTTCAATTTCCTGTTGAACACTATGCACAGCCTACAAGAGATATTTAATATCAATCGAAATTTCAAATTGAAAATACATACAGTCAAATCAAGTGTACCAACATAAATTTGAACAGGATTACGCATGTAACGTTTAGCAATACGTCGAACATCTTCCGGCCATGTTGCACTATAAACAGAAAAAGCATTTCCCTATGATTGTCGATACAGATTAGTCTTCTCTCCCACCTCGTCATTATTGTTTGTCGATCAGGTCGAATATCCAAAAGAATTTTCATAATCTGTGGTTCGAAACCCATGTCCAACTAAAATCTCATATAAAAAATGATGTTTTTCTTTCATCTCCTCTTACCATACGATCAGCTTCATCAAGAACCTTGACAAAAAGAAATTATATTACTTATTTCAAAAGCATCAATAAAATAAAGTTGCCTACTAGAAATGTAACCGATCGAAGATCAATAACATTACTCATGACAAGATCATTGAGACGACCGGGTGTAGCAATGATAATTTCGACCCCTAGCAATCAATCAGTTATTTCAAATGATTTTTTTATTCGATAAAGATAAAAAACCTGTTTCACATTGAAAGATTTGATGTTTACGACTACTACCACCGTATATAACGGCACTAATATCAATGGAAGAAAAAATAGATATACTTTTGTTTTGTTTTTCGATTGACAAACCTTCGAATACCACGGTAATTATATTTTTGTACTTCCTGATGAATTTGAATGGCTAATTCACGTGTTGGCGAGAGAATAAGTGCTTTTGGACCTTGAAGATGCACTTTAGTTCTGCAAAACAAGATTATAGTCGAATAAAAATCAACAATCGAACTTCATACGGAGGTTGATTATCAATATGAATAAGAGCTGGTAATAAAAATGCAAGTGTTTTTCCAGTTCCAGTCTAATAACGATCGAAGCAAAAATTTATATTATCATAAATTCTTATCCAAACAGTAATACTTGAGCAATTCCTATAAAATCTAAACCATTCAAGGCAACTGGCCATGCTTGACATTGTATAGGTGACGGTTCGATAAAACTTTGTTTAGCAATTTCATTCATAATCTCTGGATAATTATGAAATGCATGCGCAAATTCATAGATAGGATTTGGTATTGTCAGTTGACGCTGATTTTTTTCTTCGTATTCTTTCTTTGCATCGGGATCGAACCATGAAACAACGATATTATTTTTCTCGGCACGTAAGGCTTGAACATCTTCCGCAGACATTTCGGCTATGTCAGGCAATTCTTGATAGAATTTTTTTATTATAGATGGAAAATCTTTCCATTTCGACATATCATTCGCTGTATCTGTACGACGCATTTGTGTCCAATCAATACGTTTTGTCGTATTGAAACTATCTGAATTTGTATTTGTAGAAAAAGCAGTCGCCAGAATATTTCGTTCTTCTTGTCGAGCTATATTATTATTATTGTTTGTTGCTTCGTCATCCGAACCAAAGAATGCATTGTAATCTTCATCGTCTTCACCACCACCTGGAGCATATCGACGGTTCGATGTTTTACCAGATTTGAAACGAGATGATGATGAAAAACTATTCGTATCTCGGTTATTTGAGAAATCTAATCAGGTAATTATTTTTTTTCTAACAATTAGAAAGCAAAGAAAAGAATCAATCGAACTTGAAAATCCTTCATTACGTGGTTGAAATCGATTATTCGAATTATTATTCATTTGTGAATCTAAAGAAATTTCTCTCTCTTATTGTCGTTCTGATGTTTAGAGATAATTACTTGATTGAAATTGATCTTGTGAATTTTTTTCTTTAACTTTTCCAATAAGATTTTGAATATGACGAAAGGTTTCATTAACTACTTGATCATTTGACCCTGTTATAACAAAATCAATCCATTGACTTTCACGACCAGGTGAAATTTTAATATTTATATTAAAATCTCGTTGAATTTGTTTAATAGTTGTACCACCTCGACCAATTAATCTCGCTACTTCACTACTATCAATTAAATATGTTCGAGATACGTTTTTGTCAAAATTATTCCGATTAAATGAATTTTGATTGTCATTATAAGAGAAACGGGAAGTATTGTAATCGTTTCGTTCGAATGATTGCGTCCTAAAGCAAAAAAAAACTATCGAAATAAATCTACGGATTTCAATTAAATTTTCAAACCATTGTTTTATATTTGGAGCTTTGTTTTCAGAGACATCATTATCCCAATCTTCTTCTCCTCGAGGAACATTTTGTCTCGAATAATTATTTGACGAAACTAATTAAATAAATTCAATTCGTATGCGATTTATTGAACTGATTTTGGTTCTAACTTACATCGACTATCTGTCATTGATACAATAGATCTTTTCGTTTTTTGTTTACAATGAATCGAACGATATCTAAAACACGCACAGATTTATCAGGAAGTCTTGATTCGAATAACGATTTGTCATTGAATATGTACGATTGTGGATTTTATTGGTTACATGGATTTGTTAAATAGAAGAGGATCGGGTAGTTGTCGCTGGTTTTTAAATTTGTACATATCTATCTATTCATCTCGTTTAGAATTGATTCAAGAAAAGATTCATTCGCTTTTCAAGGAAATATTCAAATATTTTTTTTTGTTTCAAATAGCACAAAATACAAAACAAGTGTATATAAACATCTTCTTGATTATAAATCTATTCAAATCAAAACATCGATTTTATTTTCTAATCTAACTTTAATCATTTGTTGCTGTCGGAAGAGATGTTCGTAATTTATTCGTTCGATTTCGTCCGACGAGACGTTGCCGTTGTTTTCTTACTGCATTTTCTTCGTTAGCAAGACGAATTTCTTCGAATTTCTTCATTAATGAATCGAATAATTCTTTTGATTGATCGTCTAATGCGTGATAATATTGCTTTCGTATCCAAAAACCATCGTCTGTCGAACATTCAATTTCTTTTGTCACTGGACACGTTCGTTTCGATCGATGACGTGAACAAGAATCTGATGATGACACTGATGAACTATCGTTGAGATTATCCGAACGTTTGTCGTTTTCACGAGATGCACATGTTGGTTGATGAGTGAAATCAAATGTTGGTGTACTTTGGAAATTATACGATGATTGAACAGATTGATTATCGTGATTGAAATTCGAAGGTATTGTCAAAAGAGTTTGATCAGATTGATAGGCGGGTAAATCGATAAAATACGAGTCAAACACTTGGATAGCTTGTTGATCCTCATTTCGTAAATAGTTTCTTATTGTATCAATAGCAAAATTTAAATTTTCTATTTGATAAGCTGATATTTTACATTCAGTATAGCCATTTTCATTTGCATGACGAGCGATATACATATCACGTAGATGGCATTTCGATTGAATACGTTTCTTTGTCGAACCATGTGTTCCTAAATGTTTTATCAAACAATCAGATCTATAATCACACAAAGATATTTATACCAATTATTCGCGCAACACAATCGCGTCGAATGAGAATTATCTGTTCGTATATTCCATTTGTTATCGTTTGTTCGTCAACGGAATTTTGTTTACTTTTGTACGGTTGAATTACTACGTCGAGAATATCGTTAATGAAGGCAATTATTTGTAGTGCAGCATCGACCAGATTTTCACGGCCATGACCGGTAATTGAAAGTTCATGTTGTGATTGTGCATCGCCAAATTTCGGTAATCGAAAAGGCTAGACGAGAAACTTTTGTTTATTTTCATTCAAACAAAAAAAAACAAACTTGCTCCTACATTCATCACGGTCACATTTAAACGTTGTTGAAGAGAACCAGTAAAAGAATTCCAATTTTCTATTTTAGATTTATAAACAGATAAAAATATCATCATTCAATTATTAGAATAGTTTTTTACTTTTAAGAATTTCTTGGCCTTGACTGGTTATCAAAATGATAAATTTATGTTCAGGTTCTAGTGCAAGTGGAATGTATTTATATGATTCATCATGTTTTTCTTCTGATTTTTCAGTATGATCATCAACTTCACTATTGGCCTGTGTTGACGATCGATTTGTTCGTTTGAATATACGATTGAGAATATCGATAAGACATGTTCGTACATTAGCTTCAGTACCAATTAATTTAAATGAAAATTTTGATGAAGTTCGATCTATTGGCTAAAAGAAATTAATATTTATTTCGGATAGAAATGAAACTATCTACCAAAAGATTGACATCGAACGTTTTTTCAATCGTCTGTAAATCGAATAATTTTCTCTTTTGTCGATGATCAATTAAAAATCGAACGATGCACAACTTTGAATCGGATATTTGGTAGTTTTCATATTTTTTCATGAGTTTATCTCGATCATCTTGTTCAGTTGAATAACGAATATCTTGTGGCATTTTAAATTGGCGTGTTGTTGTATTTTCGACTTCATTAGACTTATCGGTTGATAATGATTCTGGGTGTTCTTGATCACTCATTTTCAAAGTCGAATCGAATGTTAATATAACTATCGAAAATTTACCCAAAATAAGAAAAGAGATATATACTTTTTCTCATAGATGTCACCGTTTTGTATAAATTCATTAAACTATTATGACTAAACAATTAACTTAAATATACACAACAATTGACAATGTCAAGAGTAAATGTGTTTTTAATTATAGTGATCTATTATAATATTATGATTCAGTTCATTATGACAGACTGATAAACACTCGCTATATGAACATTAGACGTAGGATTTTTTCTCAATATGAAAGCTCTCACAAACATAATTATAAATCTGTGCGTGTGTCTGCTTAATATCGTTGATTTGTTCATATCGAATAAATATAAACTTGTCCTCTTGTGTCATCATTATCGACTCGTTTATTTATTTCTCATCCGTCCCATAACGCGAAGTTTTTTTCACAAATGAGAAATCTTTCATTTATTCATTTACGCCTATTTATTATATATTGGCCTTGTTGTGTGTCTATTGAGAATCGATATCCGGCGGCAGACAAAAAAAACACACACACAAGAAGAAAACAGAGAAAACTGTCAGAATATAAATTACTTCTGTCATAACGCGTCTTAGTTGAGATCATATTTATGTTATACGGACACATCTCTTGAAAGGATTCAATAGATGTCGCATGTATTCATAGTCTTTTGTACGTAGTTTCATAATTAAAAATCCATTTCATGCATTTTTTATCGAATTATTATGTCGATATGCTTCGGTTAATTTTTGTGTTAATTGAATTTTAATAAAAAAGTTTCTACAAAATTATCGTGTTGTTGTTGACGAACATTGGCGTAATGCTCAAGATGGCGACTTGTACCGACGTACGTACATCCATCTAAACCAACCAATTTACTACTATGCTTTCTGCAATAATAACTCGGGATGTATACTATGAAAGTAAAACGAAGAACGAGAGAAGAAAATGTAGAACACTAAAAAAAGAAGAAATCATAGGAGGGAGAGTAATAAAATATGTATACTGAACTAAATCAATCAGATGAACATAAATATACAGAAAAAGAGAAATGCTAAATGACCTTTTTCAGATTGCCGATTCACCATCAAACAGCGGTATCGATATATACACACACATATATATCAAACACGGCAACAACTGTACAATTGACCTCACTACGAATTCTGATTGATTTGTTATTATTGTGAAGATTGAAAGTTCACAACAGCTCAAAAATATATCACAAACAGACCAGATTTAATCGTGAACTGAATTCACTATTATTTCGTTTCCATTTTCCAACGAAATTTCGGTGCATTCAAGTCGCTGTACGTTTGTTTACCTTCGAAATTGATCTTTGTACTTTTCTTGGATTCATTATGTAAATAATATGTTGTCATCGTAAACAGTATTCAAAATCATTGCATCAGCTATTCGTCTGCAATATTATTTATATACAATTACGCAGACTCACCTGTTAGCATAAGAGGTGTGTCAAAGAAATTATTATTGATCTATCTATTCGATATGTCTCCAGATCAAATGAGTGATTCGTACGAATTCTTTTTTGAATGAATTCGAATTCTAAAATGATTTGTTGTCGATTTTAGTTATGATACTGAACCGAAAGGCGATACCAATCTAGATTTAGATTCGGATGATGATGAAATGTTGGACTCGTCTTCAAATCTAAAAACTGATACCACACGACGGTACAGGTTTTTTTTTTGTTTTTCTTATTTCTATTAATTTTATTCGATTTCTAGAATGAGTCACAGTGAAATCGAACGTCGACGTCGAGAGAAAATGAATCGTTATATCGACGAAATTGCTCAATTACTGCCTATTGATGCAGCTAAAAAACTTGATAAGCTCACTGTCTTACGAGTTGCTGTTGATACTGTTAAACATCTGAAAGGTAACAAAAGAAAAACAAAGTTTCATGTAAACAAAACATGCTTGATTTCGACTCGTTTTTCAGGCACATCGTCTCGATTGTCAACAAGTGGTTTCGGCAAACAAGTCTATCTAAATGATAGCGAACTGCTCGAATTAACTCTCGCAACATTAGCTGAAATGGATCGATACTTTTTTCTTATTATCGAATGTCAAAAAGGTCGTATTTGTTACGCATCAAGTTCTGTCGAAACTATTCTTGGCTATAAACCTGTACATTGATCAATCAAATATTCATTCTTTACATTTCCTCGTTTTTTTTCTTTTTCTTCTTTTTAGCCAGAAATATGTGCACAATCGATATTTGATATTATCTATACATGTGATATTGAAATAGTAAAACAACAATTAGTTTGCGAGAAAAAGCCTCCTTCTCCTTCTTCAACAGCAACGGCGAGTCATGATGAATCCTCAAACGACACAAAAGGTATATTGATTGAAGACAACAAATTAATTTCTTTTCATTCATAGGTATTCCTGCGTTTGCAGCGAACAAACAAAACTGTTTAGAAATAGGCAATCGTCGAACATTTTCATGTCGTTTAATTTCACGACAGAAACGAACCAATCAAACAACAACAACTTCATTAGGTAACAACAGGCAGAGGCACACTTCGATTAACTTGTTGTTTTCTTTTTCGTTCGCTTTTTTTTCAAGAGAATTACTTAACTATTGATTTCGTCGGTTATATTAAACATTACGCTTTGACAAACGACAATCAAAGTGAAATTAAACTTCAATCTGATCGACGAACATCAAGTATCAATCCATTGACTCCAACCGATGTTCTCAATGCCATCGGAACGAGTCCAACATCATGCTTAGTTGCAATGGGTTGTCTAGCAAAATCGAATTCAATCGAAGAAAATTCATCAAGTATCGATCGAATGTTTTTATGTAAATTAAATCCCGATGGACAATTTACTTATTTTGATCAAATGTAAGTTGACCTTGAATTTGCTTTTTTTTTCTCTCATGGTCTCCGTTCGTCTGAAATGATTTCAAAAGTTGAAGAATGTTTTTTTTTCGACGAAGGAAAAAATGATGATGATGATGACGTTCGTTCGGTATTTTTTCTTCTCCTCAAAGTACATAAATTAGTCTCCCTATCAGTTTACTATCTACCTGTTGGTTTAGTGACTCAGTTTGACACATATTAACACATCGTTTCTAAAGGACATTTTTCTACTTCTACGGCAATAAATACTATATGCATATTCAATGTGTCACTGTATATAGATACGAAGCTACTTTCTTTTTCTTCTTTCGATTGGATACACGAATCTGAACTCGAATGTACTTAAGTATATGTATTTATCGATAAACATAAATTACATCTCTCTTTTTCTCTCTCTGCGTTCCTAGAAAATTTCTTTTCGAATCGAAAACGAAATCAAACTGTCTGTTGATCGATTAATAATGGATGTTATTTTTTTCTTCTTCTTCTTCTTCATATTTCATCTACAATCATATTAATACTAGATAGTCGTGCGTGTGGTGCAGAGTGAATAAAATACGAATATTTTTCGTATTCTTTTTCCATTTGTTCTCTTATCAGTAATCAAGAACGAAAAAAAAAAGGTGATTGTACTTGATATAATTCACTTGAATAAATTACTGTTGGTAATAAAAAAAAACGAGCGTGCAGCTCCCCTCCCTCGATCGAATAGATAAAAACAAGAGATTGAAATTTATTGAAGAATATATTTTTCTTTCGATTTTTATTTGTTAAAAATCAATCTTGACATTTCCTTACGAAAATATGCGTTGTATCGAATTTTTTGACGATAAGCTGATATAGAAAATCAGAACAGGGTCAGACATTGCCCTATTTAGTTTATTTCGAATTCTTTTTCTGTTTAGATGTTATTCACTTCTGGGATATCTTTCGCAAGATTTAATTGGAATGAATCTAAAAGATTTTATTCATGAAGATGATCGAGCAAAAGTTATTGAAACATGGACTCGAGGTAAAATGCCAGGACATGATTTGAGTTTTTGTTTTTGTTTATTTTGTATCTGTAAATTAGTTTGTCGTGATCGTCAGATAGTAACGAGTGGAAGTTATCGGTTTCGTACGAAAGATAATACTTATATTGTTCTGCAAACAATTTTCGAACCATTTATTAATCCGTGGAATGATGAATTGGAAATCATTGTTGCGAGAAATAAAACAAAGTAAAAAGAAATCTTGAAAATTTGGAAATTATTATTTCTTTTCTTTTAGAATGAAACCACAACGAGTATCTTCATCAGTCACCACTAGTAAACAGAACTTTATCAGATAAATTTATTGAAATTTATTTATCTGTAGAACACGACAATTCGAAAAATGCAGACGTCGGCATATCATCTGGGTCTGTAAATTCAGCTGAATTTATTCGTCAACTATTACCTTAGATAAACAAAATTAGTCTATCAATGTATTCAATATCGTAATCTATAATCCCTCTTGCAGAATAAGTTAATAATCAACATGTTTTCATTGTGTTGAGCTTTTTTCTGCACCGGTGCTCTGTCATGAAACAAAGAATAGTGTTTTCTTCTTATTATTATTCTGTGTTTATGTAAAATATCTACAATTGTGTGGTGATAAACAAAGGAACAGACCCCTTTCTCTCTCTCTCCTTCTTCTTGTATTTTTCTTTCTCTCTTCATTCAAACATGTTATTCGATTATCAGTGTTTTTGTTTGTACGAAACAAAATGGAACAAAACAGTGATAATACAACAAAAACAAACAGAAAAATTTCTTGTCTTTATTCGAATTAATTGATATGAAATACTTTTTTTATTCTATATTTATTTTAGACAGAAAAAAGATAACATACATACATACAGTTTAAACTGTCGATGTCCAATTTATTGTTCTTATTATCATCATTATCGATTTGTTGAACTACTATTTTTCCTTTCTATTTTCTCTTGATTCATCGATTAATGATCATGTGTCTGAATAATTCAACATTATAATATTATTAATTTAATTAACTAATTGACGAAGAAGAAAAAAAAAGAGAAAAACTAATAATCTTTAACGTCCAGTGTTCTTTCGTTTTTCTCGATTGATATTCTTGTAGTTATTCTGTTTCTTTTCTTTGTTTTTTTCTGTTTTTGAAAAAAGTCCACCAATTGATTTTTGTTCAATATTTTGTCAATGACGAGTTTAACTGAACAGATATCAATTAATGAAATTAATCATAACTCAAACGAATATGAGTTAGATAGTGAACAAACGTAAGATGAAAATAATTTTTTGATTTATTTTAAATTTTATCTTTTCCAGAACATTTGATAACAATCAAGATAATGTTGAAGAAACAACGAAAATTAATGGATTTAATTCAACCGATGCTTTAAATAATCATAGTCCGACATTAGTCAATTCTGATAATCAACAAGAAAAAGAGGTGAAAGAATCATCAATAGTACATCATGATCATGATGAAAATCATGAAAATCGTCCAAGAAAATTATTTAATTCCAAAACAAAATATTCATCAATGCCATATCAACGATCAGCTTTTTATTTAAACGAACATTACTATGATTCAGTACCGTATTTTTACTATCAACAACAAACATTGTCAGCAGGAATCGAAAAACCAACGCCATTAATGTTCATTTCGACTCAATCATCATCATCATCATTATCACCACCACATGATAATTCAATATCAGTTTCACCACTAAATTTGCCGCCACGTTTGAGACAAACATCAACGAATGAGAATGATTCGAATTCACAGACTACTGCGACTACTACTTCTCAAACAACGACAAGTAGTACGACGACACCTTCAACACAGACAAATGGTCGTCGACATCGAAGTATACTCCCACGTATAAATAACAGTTTTTTGCCACACCCACCGCCTCTTATGGCGACACCACCCGGTGTTCTCTATCCATATCCACCTGCCGTCCATCCACCAGGTCATATTGCCTACAATATTCGATCGCCCGAAGAACTTGAAATGCTTGCTTTACAACAACAAATGTTCAATTATCCACCAGGAACAATGCTATGGCCAGCACAAGGTCATCCTGCGTTTTCACCATATTCAATTCCTGGTATGATACCTCCTCCACCACCACCACCATCTGCATTTTTCGAAAATCATTCCTCATTACCTCAACAACAAGCAAATTCTTTTCTAAATCCTGACGCAGCCGAATGGGTCCCACCATCAACTGGAAATTGTTCACCATCCAATGATCAAATATTAATCGACGATGAAATCAATTTTCCACCATTGAATAGCACAACAACAACAAATAATAATAATCATATCAATAATAAAGATTTGTCAGAAGAAAATCTTGAACAAGAACATATTGATAATCATTCATCGGAATTAAATTCTACAAATCATGAGGATAAATCAACAATATCAATAGATAATTCGAATAATCAATTACCAAATATATCAACATCTTCTAGTCAAGATGATAATCCTATCAAACCATTATCATCATCTCCAGTCAAAATAACACCACTCAATTATTCAACGATTATTTCTCAAACATCAGAAAGTAATAAATTAAATAAAACAAATTCGACTAATTCAACACAACAAACTCGAACAATAACCAAACAACAAACGCCACAAAAACCACAAGTCAATTCTCGTCGACGTCAACCAATGACTACTAATCGTATGCAAACACGAAATCTTCTTACATCTGATTTAAGTTCATCTCTGAAACAGCAATCATCGGAATTAACCGACGATTGGATCGAAGTTAAATCGAAAAAAACGAAAAAATTCGATCGTAATATCAATGAGACTTCAATCGAAAAACTTCCTTCCGATGAACAAATTGTAAAATCTTCATCACCATTATTATCACAAACATCGACTAGTGAAAATACGTCGCCAGCAACATTTACATCTGAAGATGATCTCGATGAAAAAGATAATCATCAAATGGCAAACAAAACGAATACATCCACTGATTTCAATCGAAATCTTATCGATAATATACATCGAAAACTTGATAATCATGAACGATTATTAATTCTTATGAGAGGTTGTCCAGGTAAATATTCATTCAATTTTATTTCAATGAAATCTCCTTGAATTTTATTAAATAGGCTCAGGAAAATCAACATTAGCTAAGTGCGTACTTTAAAAAAAATCTTCTTAGAAAAGAATTTTTCCTTTTGTTTTTCTAATAATTAGATCACTGAATACTGGTTATAATGGTGTCATTCTTTCTGCCGATGATTATTTTACAGATACAATTCTCAATACCTATGCATTCGATGCAACTAGACTCGATGAAGCACATCGACATGTTCGTCAACGAAGTTAGAACACAAAAGAATTTTGTTTTTGTAAATATTTTGTTTCGGTTTTTCTTAGCATTGGATGCATTCAAACGAAATGTATCACCGGTTATCATCGATAATACGAATACACAAGCATGGGAAATGAAACCATATGTAGCAATGGTAAATGAATTCGAATGAAAATTCTGTAATTATTATTTTGTTTTTGAATCGATCTTCTAGGGTAAAGAAGCTGATTATGAAATACTTCTTGTTGAACCTCAAACACCATGGCGTTACAAAGCTCGAGAATTATTCAAGTAAAATCTTTTTTTTTTAAATTCTAATTGGACTTTGTTTTTGTTCTTTAGACGAAACACACATAATCTACCAATCCGACGTATTAAAGATATGTTAACACGTTTCGAACATAATCTAACTATTGAAAATCTTCTTAATGAAATCTCTTCAAGGAAAAAATCTGACACATTCTCGTCGTCAAATCAGCCGAATCATTGTTCATCAAATCAAGATACTCCTGATTCGAATCTTATCTCAAAAAAATCCTACGATACTATCGATGATTCAGCGATTGCCAATGATGTTCGTCTCTGCATTAACGATATGATTCTTTTTCTAACATCGAATTTCTATCAAACAACACGTTCAACATCATCACCAACATCGTTATCCGTTTCATTTCATGATCTTTCATTAATATCAACAACACCGACATCAATACCAACAACTCCGACAACACCACATGCACGTTTTCCACGAACATTTACACGATTTCCATCGACAAATCAGGAACATTCATTAACCGCCGATCAACTCTTACGTTTGCCTAGTTCGGCATTTACACGTCCCATTGAAATCAATAGTTTAACACCACCATTATCCGTACAATCGAGTTTTATTGAGAAAAAACGAAAGAAAAATAAAAACAAACAACAAACCAATGATTTTCTGTTGAACGTAAACAACAACAACAACAATGAACAAGTTTCTATCATCGAACGATATTCACAGCAAATTTTCAATGTTATTCTTCCCGAAGAAGATTGCTCAGAATTTTTAGTTATCGATGAACAAGATACAAATCAATCGAACGATTCAATCTGCCAAAATCATGAATTTTGGTAAACAAAAAAAAAAAGAAAGAATTTCTTCGCTATATATCACATGATCTATATTCAATTTTTCTTCTTTTGTTTTCATCTTTTCTTCGTCTACATACCATGCGTATGCATATATACATATACACTATTTATTTTCTCTTCCAGTCTAGTAAATACAGAAAAGAGTGTTGTCTTAGTCATACTACTAGAATCATGGAAAGTACGTTAAAGAAAATGTACAGAACTACAATGAGGTGAATAATAAAACAGTGCGAGAGAAAAAACAACAACAACAACAACTAGATACGAAA
>JGI26536J50258_1001966_pt1 | contig 13489 bp, 9 predicted proteins | sample ThiBiot_750_plan_FD_50258 | JGI IMG/M metagenome (IMG submission 50258)
TATTCGGCATTGACAATGAGCAAAGTTAAAACAATCGAGGAACGTGTTGCCGAAGGTTTTGCTTTACAACTGGGTGTATCATTGTATTATCTTAATTTTGCAATTTCATTCTATGTTTCAACTTTAACAAGCAAATATTTTCGAGATATTTTACATAAAAGAATTGTAGATTATCTTCGTTGTCATTGGCATTAGAAAATAAACTTTTTTTCATAGAATAGAATTCATGTCATCGTTGTACTATGCATTTCAATATTTGAACTTTTTTCCATTCTTTTCATTGTTGCAACTCGTGTTGAAGTTCCAGATGCACCGAATTCTAGGTCATTAACATTCAAATGTGTTTAAGATCAGTTTTTCCGGCCTTATGCAGGGTTTCGTATTGTTATTCGGCATTGACAAGTACAAATATATATAAATCGATTGAATCCAAAGCAATTGAATATCATTGTTTTATTTTAGCTATTCAATTTCATTCTATGGATGTATCATCGTTTTTAACAATAAAACAAACTCATGTAAATGAAAATAATGATTAAATGATTTATCATAAAACACATTTCATTTTAATGATATTTACTTAGCCTAATGCCTTTTTTTATATACAAGGTATTAAAATGTAATTACATTAACTGAAGAAGTCGCATCAGAATTTTTTTAAAATAAATAAATGTCAATATTACACATCCAAAAATATACTTCTGAGGTTTCAACTATCACCGGACAATTTAAATAAACGTGTGATTAGATAATAAAAGCTGGCTGAATGATTTGTTCATTCGTTAAATCAACATCAAAAGATCAATAGCTCTAAACCTTTTTCTGTATTCAAATCTCATTTTTAATTACATACCACAAAAGAGAGAGAGAAAGCATTCATTGATCCATTATATATTAACCTCAATGTTAATGTGAACATTTGACTTTCTCACATTTCATAAAATTCGTTTGATCAGTAAAATCTCCTACTGTAGAACAAATGATAATTACATCGAACGAAAAGAGAGAGACAGAGAGAGAACAAACGAGAAGAGGTAAAGGTTCATCGATCGTATAATCACTTTAGTCAACAAAATTCAACAATCGGCATTTTGTTTTGATTTCATATGCGAACATCATTCAATAATCCAACGTCGATCATGATCAATTGTACGAATACAATTTTTCGTCTTATTTGGAATTTTATGCATCAATGGTTTTATACCATATTCTTCTATCGTCGGCATATCATTCATACAATATTCATTTGCCAAAAAACTGATGACAATTATGATAAAATTAATGAACAAGGTAGGTCAAAAGGAGAAACAGAGAAAAAAAGCCGTGAGAATCATTCGATAAAAATCAAAAGACAGACATATTCATGTATATTGGATATAAACGAAATCGTCTGGGCACACTTTTATTCTGTGTATTTTACTAATTGATAAGTGATGTCGTTTCGTTTTGTTTTCTTTTTCACTTCACAATTCTGATACTTGACGTTGATTCTTAATAAACAATCGATTGCAACGATGTCAATGAAGAAAACGAATGAACCTGAGATCAAGACCTTGCGTCTGAAAAATTCTCAAAACAAACACCGCCTTTTTATAAGCTAACATAAATAAATTACAAGGAAAAAGTTTTCGAGGACCTTCCTTTTTTTTTTCGTCCGTTTATTATCTTCAGGGTAGATTGATTTAAAGTCTGTCAGTAGTCAAAGAGAGAGAGAGAGAGAAAGGGAGAGTGAAAAGAATTGAAAACGAATTTATCGATAAAGCCTACAGGTTAAGAACTGCTTGCGCGTATGCTTGGACGATTGTTGCTGCGATTAGGAAAGAAAAAGAACAGAGAGACGAATCGATAAAACGAATGAGAATAAAAAAAAGCCGAAAGAAAGAGAACGAAAGAGACAAGAGAAGAGAAACGAAATGAAATAACGTTATTTCTTGTCTTCAATATTCCATTGTTCATCATCACCTCCATCATCAACAACAACAACAACCTAAATCGTTCATTCATTTCCACTGTTCTCTTTTTTTTTTGAACGATCGATGTACAAATTTCAGCCGTTCATATTACCACCTAATCGAACAATAAATTATTCGANGACTACGAACAGTTCGAATGAACAAATGATACCAATCGATCAGCAACAACAACAACGTGAACGAAGTCTCTCACCAGACAGTTTAGAACAACGATTATTAAAACATCAGATGATGTTCGATGATGACGATGATGATCNATCGTTTCTCTCGTCGACATCATCGTCATCATTAGTTGATTCGATTAATATCGATCAACAACAATCTCAAACGCGACAATCAANTTCAACAAAAACAACAATTCTCAAAACTTTATCATCGCATGGTCTTCTTGCGAATCTCACATTTACAAATCCATTTTTGAATGAAAATACAAATGACGATGATGATGATGATCTCGATGAAATTCATATTGATCAAGACGAAGTCAATCTTCTATTTTCCGATCCAGATGATGGGATTCTTTGTCGACTAAACAATGGTTTTGTTGATGTCGATGATGATTATGATGATGAGAGCGAAGATTTTTGTCATCATATAAGACCTATACCTCTTATCACACCTTCAAATCTCATTATTCCGCCGCTGATATCCGTACAAGAACCGTATATTCAACAGTATTCATCATATCATTTACTTGATCCAATATCCGAAGCTGCTAGTGAAGAAGAACGTCGTGCAGCTATTTCAATAATTCGTCAACAACAAAAACATAAACATAGTACATCATCATCGTTATCAATAAGTGCTAATGGACATTGTGATGGTGATACAACCACTAATGACGATCTGTCAACATTGAGTGATATCGATGAACAGAATATGTCAATGGATGAACATTCCCATTCGATGTCTCATGAACAACAGCATTTACATAAAAAACGACGACTCATTGAAAATTATTCGATACATTGGTCAACAAAGACCGGATGTAAGTTAACGTAATATCAATCAATTAATCATTATTGAGCTTAGTTTTCGTCAGAATACAATATTTTCTTTTCTCTCGTTAACAAAGGTCGATCTATGAACGCTTTGTTATTCAATGAGATTTTATTCTTTCTTTCTTTCTTTCTTTCATTCTTTTTGTTCGTATAGCAATCGATTATATATACCATGAAGTTTACATATAAATAGCCGTATATACGTATATTGTTCAACGAGAAATTCTCATGGTTTCACGATATTATAATTCAATAATTTATACAAGTAAAATTCTTGTAAAATGAACATTCATATANAAAAGAAAAAGAAAGCCATAGAAATTTCATTTATGAATATTAATTTAATTCAATTAGATAGTTTGTATGGATAGAAATGGATTTCCTAGTTGANAAAGTATAGCGAAGTTGACGTCATTAACAAGAAACAAACGTTCTACATCAATTTTTTACTGTAACTATCTTTTGTGGGCGTTTGACAGGCAAACATACCATTGATTCGACCAGAATCTTCTCTAACAGTTGACAATTATTCAGAAAAGAAATACAAATATAGCAAAAATNATTCGTTTGTCTTGTTTTTCTTGCTTNTTCCACTTTGATAGATTAGGTTCCTTTTCTTTTTGCACCCTGACAGTTATTTTCCAACACAAAAATAATATTTTATCGAGTTAATATACGTATTTACGTATATCTATATCTACTTTGTTGATGACCTCTTGGTGTCTTTTTTTTCTTCTTTTTCTTCTGCAGATTTTCTATTACGGAATGATCTCATCAGCAAAAGAACGAAAGAATAATCACCATAGANCAGATTAGATTTCTTCTATTCTCTTGGTTTTTTTTTCTCCTTCTCTCTCGCTCTTTTTTTCCTAGTTCCTTTAGTATATCCAACAATTATGGATGATACTAGTTGTTTATTCATACGATTTACACAGCGGGCACATTTTTTCTTCTCTCTCTCTCTTATGTCGTTTTTTTTGTTGTAGTTATGTATACAATTTACGTAGGACGTAAGAAGGAGATAGTTAGAAAAAGAACGAGAAAAAAAATGCGAGGGCGAACAGAACATAAATATCTAGGATAACACAACTGTACAGTCTTCACTACAGTTGTCGTTGTTGACGAAAGCGGCACATAAGACGATATACGATTATTTCCAGCAGATTCTCTTTTCCTCAGAAACAATTCTGCTCTAAGTGCACACAATGGCAGATTCAAAAGATGATTCGTGTAAGTATTCAAACAGTCTATACTTGTTATTCGACTGTGATAAATAAAAATAGAAACAAACAAACATATTTTCGCAAGAGAAAACATGAAACAGTCTGAATAGAAAAATATTTTACTCGAGGAAACAGATTTTATATTTTTTTTCTTTTTATTCTTTCAACAGCCATCGATACCGCTGGTGCTGATGATGGCGATACATTAGAACGACTACGTAATATAACGAAAATGTTTACTGCAAAAGATGACGAACCTCAACAATTGAAAAAAATGGAAAAACTTGCACCAAGTGACAAAATTAAAAATACATTTCAAAAGTAAGTCTTGTACTCCTCTTCAATCCGTATTTGATATGATTAAACAGATCGAGAAAACGATTCTATTGTAAGTTGTAAGTTTTATTTCTCGAACATTGAACAAATAATCAGATGACATAGATTCAAAGTTCTCTTTTTCTTTTTTATTGAATCAGTAAAGAAATTCGAGTAGACGATAAAAAAAAACATCTTAACCAAAAATTAAAACCAAAGATGTTTACTAAAGAATCGAGAAAAAAATCATCAACCTCGAATAGTTCGTTTTCTTTCTCTTTACTTTCTCTATCGACTCGCGTACGTTGGACAAACATTCAATAACTGAAAATGATCAAATATCTTCTTTTAACTTCATCTATGCTACTATTTAGTAGTTTTTTTCAATATTCTCCACTCATTATAATTAGTAACATTCTTATTTCGATTTGGACTGATTCCGAAGAAGTCGACGAATATATTTGGAGATTTTATTTAATTATTGTCTTCTTATTCTTTCTAATGACATGTCTTCTCATAGTTAAACTAATGATCAGTTCAGTTTTTTGTCTTTGTCTATTGATATTTAAGAACAATAAGAAGTAGGACAGGCTGACAATGAATATTTTGTTTTACCGATTTGTTAAATTTAGATTTGAAGAAATAGCTTCATCAAATGGTGTTCAAGAAGATGAAGACGAAGAAGAAGATAATGAGACAAATGAATCCGATGGTATTATTCGATCGACACGAAAGAAAAAAGCACCGAGAGAACACGTACCCTATCATGAAATGGCTGAAGTTAAAGATAAATTCGAAAAAGGCTTAGTCGATAGTGATAAACCACGTGCCGAGAAACGTCTTGACGTTCGTGTACAAAGTGGTTTAGCATCATCGAAAAAACAAGCATTCGAACAAGGTGAATTCGAACAAGAAGTCGAATCACATGTGAGCAAAGTACAAATCGATACAGATCTTGTTGCTGGCTTAGCATCGGCAAAAAAACAAGCATTCGAACAAAATCAATTGGAAAACGATGCCAATCTAACTCGAATGGTTGTTATCGATCGAGATGCGCTAGCTGGTGCAGCAACTGAGAAGAAAGCCAAATTTGAAAAAGGTGAATTCGACCATGATTATCATGAATTAGGTTCCAGTCGTGTTCAAGCCGATGCTGATCTTCTTGTTGGCGCAACGACAGGTAACAAAGCGAAATTCGAAAGTGGACAAGTCGCAGATCGATCGACAACACCGACACGACGCGATGAAATTTCATCGGTAGTCGAAACAGGTCATGCACAAGCTAAACGTTCGGAATTACTATCGAAAATCGATGCTGAACAACAAGTTTTACGTTCAGGTGATCGACATATCGATATCGATCCTGAACAAGGCTTAGCAACAGCACGACGTGAACAATTAACATCGTTGGCAAATAATGAATTCAAAGCAACAGATAAACATATCGATGTAGCAGCAGGTCTGGCGAGTACAATTAAAGAACAATACATTGCTGACACAAGTAAAACTAATGTAACAAAAACAACAGGCGCTCCTGTGTCTGTCGAAAGTGGCTTAGCTAAAAGTCGTGCAACAGTATTCGAAAATCCCGATGAANCTACAGTAAATANAAACAATNGATTTGGTTATTATAATAAACAACCGTTTTTATTTAGATTAAACGAACAGTTGAAATTGATAATGAATTGCTCGAACGTGGTGTTGCTAAAGAACGTGTAGCAATGTTTAAAAATCTTCAAAGTGGTGCGCAAGCCGGTCCAGGCAGCAGTATCGATCCAAAGATTCGTGTTGATGTAAGTTTCACTATAATTTATTTTATCCACCTCATGTTTCGATGATCAATTACATATTTTGTCTTTCTCTGAAAAGTTAAAAGATTTTCGATGGCACGTTTCGGTGTGCCAACCGATCAACGGTTCGATATTGAGACGAAAAAGTCAAGTCTATGTAGGTTCTTGATTTAGTTAATACGTAGTGGGAATGATCTTCTTCTAACAACATTTACTAACATTTTATTGGGAGAATTTATCTAACCAAAATCTGAGAGAAAGAAATCCCCATTTTTGCGTCTATCGAAACACACACACACACACACAGAAAATATCTGACACATTCTCCTCTTGTTTTCGTTTTAGCGTGTCGAATTTTCTGACACGCTTGTCAACATGAGTGTAAGACTGAAGATAAAATCAAGTGATACGGACAAAAATACTACTGGTGAGGTACACTGATTGTGTATATTCCCTCAAGATTACATCCACAAATACACGTATTATTTTCTCTTTTATATATACATACATACATATATTATTTGTATTTTTATTTCAATCGAGTGATTTTGTGTGCTTAATAAAAAAAAGAATACATTTGTGTGCATTTGTTCTGTGTGTGTGTGCGTGCGACTGGTAAACTGCTAAAAGTAGATCAATGCTTTCTTCTATTTTTATATTTTCACGATGTATTCACAGACATGCTTTTTGTTTTTCCTTTGTGTTTTAACATAATGCACCATCGCAACAAATCTTTCCATCTATAAATATTAAATCATGATCTCAAATAAAAAACCAACAACAAATTTACTTTTCTTCATATGCTTAACAAAAATATTTTCTTTTTTTATAACTTTGGTCTTTTACTTATTTCAACAACGTAGAACTTCAGAGAGAGAGAATACATTAATGCGTTTGTGTGCTTGTACTTTATATTCAATAGATAGTTTCAGATAACAAAAACAACAAAATTTGAATAATGAAGTATGTTTTATGAGTTTATAACAGTTTCTCTTTTTTCTATTTAATCTCACACCTCTTGATTCGTCTGTCATGTAAATAGTACCTTCCTCTTTTTATTGACAAGCTAAATATTCGAAGAGATTTGCTTATTTATTCATTGTGATAAATATACTATGTATTTAACACGATAATTTACCTTCTTCTTACATACATACGTAGTTATTTGAGATGAAAAAAAAAAAGTACAACGAGAATCTTATTCAGTCATGCGATACATATAATAGAGAGATTATTTTATTGGTGAAGTCAACTCTTTCTTTTCTTTTTCTTTTTTTTTTGAAAAATGATCGATATGCATTTGGACATATTATAAATCGATCGATGAATAATAAGATTGAGATACAAGAGTACAGTTGCATAAGAGATGCTTGTATGAGAAGGAAAGAAAGAAAGAAAGAAAGAAAGAGTTAAAGTAACCTTCGATCATTTGCAGGCGAGTACAAATGTCCGTTCATATATTCATTTTTCTTTTCTCTCGTCCACTTTTTTTCTCCTATTCTTTTCTCGAATAAAAAAAAACAAACCGAATGCAAAGAATTTCTTATCCGTTCTTTGTCATTCAGAAAGAAGAGTTGTATTGACGGACTATTACTATTTACAACTAACTATTAAGAAGGGGACATCAAATTGAACACATTATACGCAGAGAAAAAGATCAAACGATTCTTGAAATTCATCAATGTCATTCAGAAGTCATATAAGCAAAAGTATGAAAACTGTGAGTAGTTTCTTCTTTTTTATTATTCATATATTCCATGAAAAAAAAAGAAAACGAAAGAACACCGGAGAAGAAGAATTCTTTATCTTTACTGATTTAATTTTCTTTTATTTAACCAACAGCTGGGTGATTGATTGTACATTATATACTTTTCTTTTTCTTCTTTACTCGTTTCTTTTTTTTGGGGGGTGGGGGGAGAGAGACGAGTGAAAACGTGTGTTACTAAACAGAAGTATGGTGTGTATGTTTGAATCACCTTTATTTTTCTTTTTTTCTTTCTTCTCGGTTCTTGTTTTATATATATTAGATGCCATTTTTTTCAATTTTATATATTCATAGGAGAACGGGAACGTTGTACGTGAAAGTGACAAACGTGACGAAATCTATTTCGAAAAGGGCCAAACGAAACAGTTGGTTGAACAGTGGAAAACAAAACAAATTTCGCCCGATCGAGACACGCCCGACGCTCAAGTTCTACGTGACGCGGAAATACTTCAGCAAGGTATGACATTTAGTCTTACTTGAAAAGGAATCGAGCGAAGAAAAAAAAGAACTTAGTTACGTTCTTTTCTTTTCTGTGTGCTTTCTTTTATCGACACCTACACGAAAATAAAGAAAATTATCTGATAAAGACAAAAAGAATAAAGACATATATAAAATGTTTGAAATTGTTTAATATAGGTAAAGCAAAAGATCTTGTTCAAAAGTGGAAAACAATGGATAAAGAAAATACACCTCCACCTGAACGACGAGGACCACGTGCGATTACACCACCGCCTGATAACGAACGACGTTTACCCGATCCTGAAGATGTATGTTTTTCATATAAAAATGTGATTTATTTTTTTCTTTCATTCTCTACATATTTAGGATGAAACAGCATCTCGGAAACCCGGTTATGCAGATGATAAAGCCAATATCGAATCAGGTCATGCAAAAGCTGTCCGAGAAAGGTATTGAAAATCGATTCGATCATTTTGCTTTTCCATTGAAAGCTCGTTTTAATAATAATAAATGCATGTCATTCTATAGTGATGATGATGATGACGATGATGAAAAGGATGCTACTATAGACAATCTTGTGTCTATGGTTAATAATTGCATGACAACAGAATCCGAAGAGGATGAGTAGGTGATGGCTGCTCATGTCTTTCAATTGCTTTGCTTATCTTATCTATCCCTTTTTTCTTCGTTCAATATACAAATCGATTTTGTTTATTTTACTTTGCATAATTATTCTTTGTGTCTTTTCTGTTAAGATTAATGCAAACTGCTGAACAAAACAATACAGTAACAGCTGGAAGAAAAACATTAAAACAAATTACACCACCACCTGAAGGCGAACGAAGGTAGATGAGACACGTTTTTTTCTTAATTTCTAATCGAAATTCTTGTTTTTTTTCTAAAAGAAAATCATTAACACCACCGGAGACAAGCGGCAATTCAAGTGCTATTGCTGAACAATATAATAACAATGAAGAAATTGTTCCAACCAAAGGTCAAGCACAATCATTAAAAAATCGTTTTGCTGAATTCGAAAAAGATGCACTTAAAGTCGAAACGGCATCATCAAAAATCAAACACACACCGAAACGATTTGTTGTATGTTGATTCAATAAGATTTCAATCGAACTGTTGTCTTTTTTTCATAGGATACACCTGCACCAAAACAAGTTGGTGTCGAACCAGCTGTTGATCCAAACAAATGTTCTGCTTGTCAAAAAACTGTCTATGCTATGGAAAAGGTACAAACAACAGTACTTTCTCTTCACATTCATTTCCTTTTCATAGATCGAAGCTGACAAAAAAATCTATCACAAATCATGTTTTAAATGTATGCATTGTAAATCCATATTAAAGTACGTACCCGAAACGAACGATCTACATTTTTCTATCTTATTTTAGAATCCAAAAAAAACACACATACACATTTTTTTGTCTAAACAATCAAGCGTAGGCGACTTTCGGCTTTGTTTGAATAAATTTTTTCTCCCCAGTCTCGCGTTTTTTTGATACATATGTATATATGAATGAATGACCAGCATGATATTTGAGAGAATGTTATGAATTCAGTTTAGACCATTGATAATCATTCTTTTGTTGTTTGTTTAGACTCGGAAATTATACAGCCAATGACGGTCAAATTTATTGTAAACCTCATTTTCTTCAATTATTTGCTATCAAAGGAAATTATTCAGCTGGTTTCGGTCTAAATGATCACAAAGCACGTTGGTTACCTGGTTCTTCTACGAATTCATCGACTAGCCAAATGTCAACATCGTCCAACGAAAACTAAATCTGTCCTATTCGCTGTTCATTTGTGATTTCTTTCTTCTTCTACTTTATTTATTCTCATTTCTTCTTAATAATATATCAACTGAGCAGCGAACGTGCTTGTGATCATTTTTTCTTTTTTGTTGTATAAAAAAAACAAGATTTTCTTTTTTCTTCTTCATTCATTCAATTTTTCTTTTCTTTTTAAATAATTTTAAAATTATATACATTATTCTTAATCTTTTTTTTCGTGTGCACTATTGTCGTCGCTTTTTTTTCTTTTTCTGTTATTTGTCATCATGCAATATTGAAAGAAATTTAATTAAAAACAAATCAAACAACAACAAAAAAAAACTCTCAATATTCATTTCTATTTCTAGTCAGTGAACCTGATGAGAAAATAATCAATTAGCTGTTGAAATAAAAGGTTAACAACGGGAAAAGTCGATGAGTGATAATCGAGCTAATTGAATTCTCCAGGAATACGTTAATGATGTATTCAGTAGGAAAATGAACTAGGTATCTAAACACGACGTTGTCGTTCTTTTTCAGCAGCTGGTTGTTCGTTTAACCATTTTTCGTAAATATAACTTCGTCTTTCCAAAGTTGAATCGAATGTTTGAATTGTACCTTTATATTTAACAAAAACAAGTTCATATGGATCATGTGAAATACCATCGACGGAATTATCAACGAATATCGGACTAACTCGACTATTACAATTCCAATTTGATTTCAGACGAAAATCAACGCCTTGATATTTGATTTGTAATGAAGCTATTTGATAATTAGCACTGAGTAAAATTTGACTAGCACCGATTTCACCGTTGACAACAGCATCTGTATAATCGGTTTTACAACTAAGAACACCGTTTTGTTTATCAGTTAGAATCTTTAAACCGACTTGATCAGTAGCTAGAAGATAACTTTGTACATGAGGTTTTTGTTCACAATTTATCGACGGTCCAACTAATTTAACTTCATCGGTTAAACGTCGTGTGAATACATGATACCACCAGAAGTATTCGCTAGGAAAATAGACAGTAAAGAACGGTCCTCGTATCGATGCATTCATTAAAATGAAATATTTATAACGAGTGATATCGACAATTTTACTACCGAAAAACCAGCCGAATGTTCCCATATCAAAACATTCGTTTTCATGTTGAAGATAATGTGCATTCGGTGGTAATTTCGGTAAACTTGATTCGTTTACAGTTTTATTTCCGACTTGTTGTAAAATGAAATAATAATCAGCTGCTTGTGCTTCATGAACACCATAACGAATAAAAAATTCTAAATTNCCACGTGAAGATACGTCCGTATCAGCCCAAACATAAATAATTAAAACACGTTCTGTATCAGTAGATTTCAACGATGGAATCACCGGTTTTTCTCGTTCTAAATTTGAAACAATTACAGTTGGATTCGACGACGAAAAGAAAATGGAATTAAAAATGTATAAATACGGGAATATTAATAGTAATATATATAGCGAACGATTACGACGAAAAACATCCATCAGAACAAAATCTACAAATAGTAATTAATTATATCTTTATTATCACATATGTGTGAGCTCTCGTAATGGTATCAAAGGATCCTATGGAGATGAGTATGAGAGACTACAATGCGAAAGTATATGTATTGCCTAATCAAAGAAAAACGAACAATTAATTCACTAAAAAGAACAAAACGAAGAAGAGAAATAATGTTATATCAGATAACATCCTTTCGATAGAAAAGAAAGACGTATAGTGAAACGATACGTATACGAATGTATCGCTAACAATATGATATACGACTTCTACTATTGTGGTATTTTTTCGAGTGATTCGAAGGGTAAAATATCCTTAAAAAGTAAGCAATTCGCGAGCAATTTTTATTTAAATAAAGAAAGAGAAAGAAAAAAAGAAGGAATTTTAAAAATGACTGTTGTTGTTGTTCACCTGTACTTTTGTAACTATTTGCTTCTTTCATTTATTTTCCTGAATTCTGATTCGAAGACGAGAGAATATGAAGAACGTAAAGTGATTTATTTGCGTCGTTGATACTTCATTTTTTTTTTATTTTCTCTGTGAATGCAATAACTATCAACGGCAAAAAAGAAAGAAACAATGCATTCAACGAGCAAGTAAAGAAGAAATTTCAGTGAGTGAATACAATATGCAATAGCTTCAACAAGACAGAAAAATTATTTCCTTTTCAATTAAAAAAAAATTAATGTTTGTACTCGAATAATTAAAACAGATAAGTAACTTCTAATGTATCTTTTAATGACTATAAAGAAAGAACATATACAGCAAGAGAATATCATTAAAAGTGGGTAACTGACCTTGAATGTTGAAAACGAATTCATGTAAAAATATCAATGAGTTTTTGTTNGATTCGTGAGATTAGTTTTAATGGAAAACGGACGTTCNTCAAGCCATTTTTGATAGATCAATGCTCGTCGTTCAAGTTCAGTATCAAATGGTGGATTTCCTTTGAATTTAACGAAAATCAATTCAAATGGATCATGCTGAATAGTGTCAAGTGCTCCGTCGCGAAAGATTGGACTAGCACCATAGTTACATCCTTGATTTTCTGGTTTTTCAAAGTCCCAACCTTGATATTTCGATTGTAGTGATGCGATTTGATAGTTTGCTTTGAGTAACATTTGACTTGCAGCTATTTCACCATTGAAAACAGCGTCACGTTGACTTGCATGACAACTAAATATTCGAGATCCATTGCCGGTTAAAAATTGAAAACCGACTTGATCAGTTGCCATCATATAACTTTGAACATGCGGTTGTTGTTCACAATTAATTGATGGACCGACAAGTTTAACACGATCGTTTAAACGCCGAATGAAAATGTCAAACCACCAGATGCCAAATGTTTCGAAATAAGGAACTAAAAATGGTCCACGTACAGACGAATTCATAAAGATAAAATATTTGTATGCTGTTGTATTGGTAATATTTTGAGAAAGAAACCATCCGAATGTGCCGATATCCCTGCATTCATTTTCATGTTGAACATAGTGTGCATTCGATGGAAGTACAGGCAACAGAGATTCATCGACAGCAGTTTTATTCATTCGTTGTAAGATAAAATAATAATCAGCTGGCTGAGTTTCACGAACGCCATGAAGAATAAAAAATTCTAAATTACCAAGTGATTGAACGTCTGTATTACCCCAAACATA
>JGI26536J50258_1001974_pt1 | contig 13462 bp, 15 predicted proteins | sample ThiBiot_750_plan_FD_50258 | JGI IMG/M metagenome (IMG submission 50258)
CTCATTTTTTTTTTGTCTAGTTTTTAATCTTCCAAAAGAAAAAAGAAGAAGAAGAAAAGTTACGTTCGAGTAAAGAGAGATTATAAGCACCAATGGGGATCGCTAAGTTGGGAGTTCTCCTACGAGACTTCGCACGCATAGACGAAAGGAAAAAAGAAAGAAAGACGAGGGAATTTGTAAAATGAAACGATTAATCTGTTTTTTCTTCGTTGAGAGAGCGAGAGAGAAGAAAAAAGAGAAATAGCGTGAAGAGGTCAGAGTCTTCTTCCTTTTTCTTCTCTCTCTCTTTCGTCTTCGCGCATTAAATAACCACCAATAAGAATCGACGAGAAAACACGAGCCAATCCCTGATTAGTAACAAGAAAAATGATCATGATCTAGTAACAACTCATTTTTCATAAAAGCTGCTGACGTTTTCTTTTTCTTCTCTTCTCTTCGTTTTTTTTTCTTTTTTGTTCGTTTCCTCATCACGATGTGTAATCGTTGTTCCACTCAATCAGACGCATTTCCATTAGTTNTTTCGCTCTCTTTTTTTTTGTTTTTTTATATATCTTTAGAGAAATCAACGAGACTAGGGAATTCTTCTTTCCTGTCTTTGGATCTAGCTGCAATACAAAAAAAGAGAGAGAGAGAGAGAAGAAAAGGAGGAGACAAAAAGAACAAATGTGTTCGTTCGATGAATATATTCTCTTTTGACGCTTATCAAAAGAGAAGAGAAGAAACAAAAAGTCATCTCAGATAGAGATACATTATGGAAAATGATCATTTTTACGACTCCTTAGAGTCAGTATTCAAGAGAGAATTCGATTAATATTCATCTTTCTTATCATTGAAAGATGAGAGACTAAAAAAAGAAAAGAAAAAGTGCAATTGATGATATTTGCTGGGAAATGACTCAACAATGGTATATTGTGAACAATGGCATTCGTTTTTTTTTGTTGTTGATTTAAATATTCAAATTAATTATTGATTGTGTGATAAAACGACAAGGAAAAGAAAGCGAAAGAACGAGAATTTTATTACTCATGACAATTGAATCGATGTTCTCTGTAGATTTGTGAACGTGAACAAGCTATGTAATCAAAAAGTCGCTTGACAATTGATTAAGGAAACAAAACAAAATTCATTTCGATTAGATTCAATTTTCAAGTATTACGTGACTTAAAAAAATGCACACTTGCATGACACGTTCTTCATCAATGTGTGTTTTTTCTTTGTTTTTTCTTCGACATCTAATTTCATTACGAGATTGTTTTTTTCTTTCGTTCGTCCGTCCGTCTTCACCTATTCTTGAAAGTAAAAACAAGGCATTCATCGTTTTTCAATCATTTCAAAAAGAAAAACACTAGACAATTATTGATTGACGATGGAAGAAACAACAACAACAACACATGATCATGTTAGTCAATCGTCGCCAGTGCCAGATACTATTGAATATAGTTCACCGTCACAATCAAAACCAAGCACAGCGAAAACACTTCCACGTTTACCTTCGATTCGAACTACTCGAACGAAGAAATCGAACGGCAATGGATACGCACCGCCGGCATCCGACCGAGAGAGTTGGTGGAGAAAGACGATCAAAGTTCGACAGAAATCTTTGTCTGTTTTGTTTTCTATTCTTTCTATTGAAATTAAGGATACACCGAATCCAGGCTCATACGAAACACATTTGAATACATTCATCAAAGAAATCGTTGCTCGACCGATGACCTATGGATTTAAAAGTGATGGACGTCGTCGTGATCCTCAACCATTAGAACCCAAAGGCAAAGATCTTTTGCCTGGCGCGTATTCAGTCGAAGATTTCGTTGATCGGTATGCTCTCCCTCTCGAAAAAAACACTCGACCTCATTCTTTTCAATTGTTAGTATGAATCGATTGAAAATTTCCTATGGTTTCAAAGGTCCAGAACGTGAAGAATTATTGAAGAAAACAATGTCTACAAATCCTGACAAAGTAAACAACTATTGTCAATGAAGAAAAACGACGTCATATTTTCGATTTTTGAAGAGTATTGATCTCGCACCTGGCCTCTACGAAACGCAAAAATATCAAACAATCCATGTGCCAATCGAGCCAGCCAAGTTCGTGAACAAACTTTCAAATGATTTTGCATCTTATTTCATTTTTAGACACAGTTTTTTCAAATCTAAAACTTGTCGACGAATATTTCTTCCCGTGAGTTTATTTTCAACTAAAAACAAAAAAGAACAAGTCTTCGTTTAGAAAATCGGTCCAGCTCCCGGTGATTATGAACCGCGAACGAAAGTTGTCAATTGTCATACACCTGTAATAGTCTCATCGTTTCGAAGTCGAACCGATCGGTTTTATACGAAATCATCGAATCTACCCGGACCAGGCTCCTATGACAAACTCACAGTCTTTCCAAAAATGAAACAAATCGATAGTTATGCGATGCGTGGCGTTTATTTCAATGCAAATTTTTCGCCTATGGCTTCACTAGCCATTTGATTTGATTAGATATTTTTCTGTGTGTATGGATTTTTTTTACGTACACTGAATAAAAGTACTTTTTTTTCGTCTTCGAATATTTCGTCGAAAGACTGTTTTGAAATGACATCTATCGGGACAGATGCCTGTTGTTAAGAACGAATAGGTAATGATGTCAAATGCCATGACATTCTTGATACATACAAATTTGTAAACGTGTCAACATGTTAGCATTGTAATTATGAATGAAGAAATTATGAACGGTTCCACAGAAGAACTAGTAGAGAAAATGATTTTATCGAACAAATTGATATTGTTTGTTTTTCAGAGATCCGTTCTTACATGGACAACTGATGATGTTGAAGAATGGTTAATAAATTTACAATTTTCGCATTTTATCGATCTATTTTGTAAACAAAATGGTATCGATGGTTTAACTTTACTTCTACTAAAAGAAAATGATCTTAGTCAGACACCTTTGCACATCGAACGACTTGGCGATAGAAAAAAACTCTGGTATCATATTCGTTTACTACAATGTAAACAAAACGAATTCTATTCGCAATTGACAACGCATAATCACTCATCATTATCACCGACACATTTACTTGAAACCAATTTACACAATACGAGCAGTTCGTGTCAAGTAGTTGATAGCGATAAACAAGTTTTCAAAACATTAAAAGGTGAAAAACGAAAGACACTAGTGAGCTTTTTGTACGCGCTGTTTAGCGGCATATGGACATCGTTTATTATGGTTGTTGTGCATAATCGTGTACCGAATGTTCAAAAGTAGAAAATGAATTGTAAAAAGAAACTTTTCAAAATTTTATTTTCAAAGATATCCACCGTTGCCCGATCTCTTTCTCGATAATGTTCCATTGATTAGTAAGTCATTCGTTGTACGATGATAAAATCGAAGTATTTTTGCCGTTGAAAGGTTGGGCATTTATGGTCAGCGAATGTTTGATTATGTTTATGGGCATAACATTTCTCTTGATTTTAATTTTCCATAAATACTGGTATGATGAGAATTGAAAGTTCAAAATGCAATCATTACTCATTTGTTTATTTAGGAGTATTATTCTNCGAAGATTTTTTGCACTTGGTGGAACCATATTTTTTCTCCGTTCGTTTACTATGTTAGTAACTTCATTGAGTGTAAGCAAACAAAAGATTTTATTCGAATGAAAATATCGGAATGTTTAGGTACCCGGTCCACATCTTGAATGTTCTCCAGCAGTAAGAATGAGACTCCTATCTTGAGGGTGTTGCAAATAATGATGTTGTTCTTTTTCTTTTGCTGTTCTATAGCAATACGGAACTACGCGTGATATATTCACCCGTTGGCTTCAAATCTTTCTCTTTCAAGGTCTATCGATACATGGCATCCGTTCTTGTGGTGATTACATGTTTTCTGGACATACAGTTATGTTAACCCTATTAAATCATTGCATCACCGAATGTAAACATAAATTTTGGACAAAAAATCATCATCATCATCTTGAATTTTTCGTTTTATCTTAGATACTACCTCCGATTTCTATGTTCTTCATTTACTTTCATGGTTTTCAAATATTTTCGGAATGATATTCATCTTAGCTGCACACGAACATTATACGATTGATGTATTCATTGCGTTTTTTCTTACAAGTCGTTTATTTCTCTATTATCATTCGTTGGCAAATAATGCTGTTCTGCATTCAATATCAGATAAGCGTTTATCGATTTGGTTTCCAATGTTTTCCTATTTCGAAAAGAATATTCAATGTATGGTGCCCAATCAATTTCGTGTACCATGGCCATTGACGTTGGTTATGAGCGCAGATGATGATGATGATACGACGCATTCATGTGATAACGGCAAATGTCCTCGTCATCATCGTAAACAACAATGAATCCACTGTGTTTTGTGATAATTTTGTACTCCTCGTTTAAACGTTGATTATTATCAATAATAATAAAAACAACAATTCCTATTTTTATCTGAAGATAGTTTAAGCCCATTTCTTTTCTTTCGTTATGATTTAATTGTTGACAAAAGATAAAAAAGAAAGCGAGCAAATAGAGATCAGTAATCTACTTTTTTTTTGCTCCGAAGTAAGGAGATATACTTGTTATTTGATATTGTCATTTGAAAAAGGCGAATTGTCATTGAAGTTTTTTCTCTCTTTCTTCTTCCATTCTTCCTCTTCAGACTGNTGATATGATTGATTTATAATATTCATGTGATTTCGATAGGGACGTGCTTAAGACATATTTGAAATACCTGCCAACTGANCAGAGATTCNNTTTCCTCTCTTTTTTTTATTATTAACAAAAAAAGCAAATAGACCTTAAAAAAGAAATTCATTCTTCTTCTTCTTCTTCTTTTTTGACATTTTTCTTTTGACCTTATATGCATCTTTTCCTAATCTGNGATTGATTGATTGATTTGCGCTCTTTTTTTCGGCGAATTCAAATGAATTCAACAAAAAATCATTCGAATCCACGAACATGGACAACAGATCAACTTGAAGAATGGCTCAAAATCAATGAATTCAATGATTGTATTGATTTACTTTGCTATCAAAAACAGTTCACTGGAAATGATCTTTTAAATTTAACTACAGATCAACTCAGGTCTCTAACGAATAATTCTCAATTCTACGCACAAATTCAACGTTTAAAATCGATCCACATCGAAATCGAAGAACAATTTCATCATAATTGCTGTTTTCTTACAACAGTTCGTTCCGATCGACGGAAAACATTCGTTGCATTCGTTATTCTTCTATTCACAGTCTTCTTTTGTTCATTTATTATAACAATCGTTGACGAACGTTTACCCGATCCAAAAACTTTTCCACCTTTNCCCGATCTCATTCTCGAACATATCGAACAAATACCATGGGCGTTTTCNGTAACTGAAAAACTAATCGTCATCGAAATGACGACCTTAATTTTAGTGATTACTGCACATCGACATAAGTATATGAAAAACTGACGAATTACTTTCACTTTTTTTGCTTCATGTTAAGATTAATTATTCTTCGACGATTGTTTATAATCACAGCTGCGTTATACTTTCTTCGAAGTTTAACTATGCTTTTTACGTCGTTACCTGTCGCAACTCGAGTGACTGATTGTCAGCCAAAAGTTTGTCGATTTATTTTTCATTCGAATCAAATATCGATTTCGTCTATTTTAGTTATTAGAGAATTTTAATTCTCGTTTGCATAAAGCTCTTATGATCTTTCTTGGTCAAGGTATGTCATCATTCGGTGTGAAAACATGCGGAGATTATCTATACAGTGGACATACATGTACACTTGTACTTGCTACACATTTTATCAATGAATGTAAACAAAAAATGAAATCAATAATTTTGAAAAACAAATTCATATTTTAGATACGCCTCGTTCGTACTACCTTCTTCATTGTCTATCTTGGTTATGTGCGTTGACAGGCATGTTTTTTATTCTTGCTGGCCATCAACATTATTCCATTGATATACTCATAGCTTTTGTTTTGAGTTCACGTTCATTTGTTTATTATCACACGTAAAAATCTATTGTTTGATTTGAAATCGAAAGAAATGATGAATATTGTCGATATATTTTAGTCTAGCAAATAATCGTATTTATCTTCAACGTGATGTTGCTCGAATGAAAATATGGTTTCCATTGTTTAGTTATTTCGAATCGAATGTTCAAACAGCCGTGCCGAATGAATATTCTTGTCCCGAATTATTGACTAAATGTCGTTTGATATTAATTCGCCATTCAATCTCTTGGTTTTGTTTAGTTATTTTACTTATTTTTGTTTATACTATTTCGTTTACGAAAACTATTGACTTTTCTTCTTTACTTAAATAGTAGAAATATATTTGTTTTATTTCCTTTTTTTGTCCCGGTATGTATTTTTTTTATGTCAGATAGTTCTGATCTTTTTACAATAAATAAATATATATAGATGGATATTTTTTTCAATTTGTCGCCAAGACACATTGTTTATAAATTTGATTACCTGTTCTTATTCTATATTCTTTTTTTTTTTGTGCTCCCTCTTTTTCTTTCTTCTTTTCTCTTCGCTAAGGAAATCAAGGTCGATGAATTTTTGTGTTCTTTCTATTCATGTTGTCAGGTAAACGTTAGTATAATTATTTCAAAAACATTCATATTTTTTAGCGATATGAAGAAATATGATTTGTCGAGCGTTATTACTCAAACAGAGGCGCAATGTTTTTTCTCTCTTTTTGTTATGTTATTCTAGCAAAATATATATATATATACATATTATTTGTTTGTTTGTATTTGCAAGAGAACATAGAAAGCTGATTCATAGATATTTTTCAAGTGAAAGCACATGACGAGTTTATAAATAGCCAGCGCATTTCTTCTTTTGTACAATATTATGTTGACAAAGGAAGTCCCCAGGCGAACGTCCTCTTTGCCATCGTTTCGACCGCAACAACTAGATGAAATACTTGCCGATGATAACTGCTCAACAAATACCGTCCTACGACAAACAAGTCATTGGCGATGGATAATTGTATTTAGCTCGTTTTGCGTGCATTTTGTAGCCGATGGTGTCCTGTTTTCTTTTGGCCTTTTAATGCATCTGATAAAAGATGATTTAAAACTTGAACTACATACAGTTGGCATCATTGCATCGTTGTTTGTTAGTTTACCATTGTTCTTAGCACCGATATCGAGTGCATTAGTCAATAAAGTTGGCTGTCGATTGGTGACAATGCTAGGCGGTTTGCTCTGTTCGGCAGGATTATTTTTGGCATCAATAACGGGCAATTTCAGTGGCGCATTGATTGGCATTGGCATCACTTGTGGTAGGAAAATGTTCGATAAATTTCTATTTGAATGAATGTAAACATTAATCTAGGTATGGGCTTGGCGTGTGTTTACGTTCCAGCTGTTGTTATTGTTGCACATTATTTTGATGAAAATCGTGCTATAGCAACTGCTGTTGCCGTTGGTGGAACGGGCCTCGGCAATGCACTTGTAGCACAATTGATTCATCGATTGAATAATTATTATAGCGATTGGAGAGATACGACATTCTTTTTGTCGGGTGTTTTGTTTACTATTGTTGGTTTCGGTATGCTTTTTCGGCCGGTCGAATTTCGTTTTTCATCAAAAGAAACATGTCGATCTCGTCGAAAACTAACCGATCGATATTTGCCACCATCGTGCATGACATCGACGGAGAAACTCGATCGATTTGTTCAAGAAATGGATAAACAAGCAACAAGAAAAGCACATCAATCGGTTAGTGTATCCGATTCAAATTATGACAAAACTCTCGCCTATTCAGCTGATGATATTCAAGAAATTGAAGAAGTTACTCATCGAGAAAAAATTTCATTGATTAAACTTCGACAGAATAGCCAACAACACGAACAAATCATATCATCGAAACCATCGTTAGCACGTTTCTTTTCTCTTAAAGAAAACAAACAAGAAGAACAATTATTAGAAGTTTATTATCAACCAATTAGTCAAAAGGATATTTTCTACCGAGGAAATGTTCCGCATAAACCTTCGGATACTTCACCGTTGAGTTGTCCAAATCTCATTCAATCCTATGTTTACGAAGAATCAAATACGACAATACCCGATGATGATGACGATGATGATACTGATACAGATTCAACTCATACACAGCATCGACGAGTTATTTTCTATCAAAAAGGCCTGACTTTTCTGCATACATTAAAACGCATGCTAGGCTTACAGCTCTTTCGTGATTATCGTTATATCATATTTTTCCTTTCGCAAGTACTTTTCTATTTATTCTATGATCTCATTTATATATTTCCAGGTAAATATTTCCTGTCGATTAAAAAACGCACAAAATAATAATAATCGTTTGTTTTGTCTCTAGTGGATTACGGTGAAGCAGTTATGGGCTATTCAAAACAACAAATGACTGGCCTCGTAACAGTACTTGGTTTTGGACAATTTTTTGGACAGATTTTCTACGGTTTACTTGCAAATTACTCCGGTATTGATACATTGATTTTATATGATATCGGTGCGGTACTATGCGGTCTTTCGAGTATTCTCATTCCTGTTTTTGTACATTCGTATCTATTGTTAATATTGGCGATTTTATTATTTGGTCTATCGGTATCAGCTAACTACGCATTGACATCAGTCATTCTTGCGAATATGTGTGGATTAGATTTGTTAACATCTGCATACGGTTTAGTTTTATTAGGACAAGGCGTATCATCTCTCTCGGGACCGGTTCTCGGCGGTAGGAGATGATCGATTTCATTTTTTTCTTTCTTTCATTATAATTACACATACGTATTTAGGTTGGATTGCTGAACGATATGGATATAAATGTTCACTGATAGTCGCTGGTATATTCATGGGTGTATCTGGTTTTGTCCCATTGTTAATTCCATTGATTAGTAAAATTCGTGGAAGACAACCAGAAAAAACTGCTCGAACAAATACGACAACAATCACATCGGATAATTTAATGTGATATCAAACTTGATTTTGTATATTCTAGTCTGTACAAAATAAAATAAACTGTGTACATAAGATCTATAGCGACTCCTATCAGAACTATTGATTCAATGGAGTCTTTAATCGGTCCATTAGAAAAAATAAATCTTGTTTTTTTTTTTTCTTTCTTCTTCGATTAATCTGTATTTATCATGACAAGCTATAACGTGTATATTCCCGGTGATATTATCCCGACAGCAGAAACAAAAATTAAACTCGCAGATAAGATTTTAGTCTCTCCACTTAGTGAGTTTTTCGAACGAACAAATGAGAGAAAAAAAATGTTTGATTTAAATTAGTTTTGGGTACTTGGGCTTGGGGTGATACGAAAGTATGGTCGTGGAATGAAGAATTGAATGGACAGGCCAAAGAAGCCTTTGATATGTCGATTTCGAAAGGAATCAATACATTTGATACAGCTGAAATCTACGGTTCAGGTGAAAGGTAAACTTTCGACGAAAGAAAAATCTTGATTTATACTCGATATATTGTTTTTTAGCGAACGTAGTATTGCTCGATATAAGGCAAATCATAGTGAAGATATTGTTCTTGCAACAAAATTCTTGCCCTATCCATATAAATTTTCCTATCCAAGTTCGTTGATCAATGCACTTCGAGCNAGTTTAGAACGATTACAAGTATGTTCGAGATTCTATTGAACTTCTATTTTTGAAATTTATTCGAAAACAAACAGGTCGATTGTGTTGATTTATATCAAATTCACGGTCCTATTCATCTCCGTTCGATTGAAGTCGTTGGCAATGCTCTTGCTGAAGCGGTTAAACTCGGTCTAACAAAAACTGTCGGTGTTTCGAATTATTCAACCGATGAAATGATTAAAATGTACGATTGTCTACAAAAACATGGCATTCAATTAGCATCGAATCAAGTCGAATTCTCGCTTCTTCGACGTTCGCCAGAAACATCGGGATTAATCGCCGAATGTCACAAACGAAACATCGCAGTTTTAGGATATTCTCCTTTGGTAAAAACTTCAAAAACGGGCGAGAGAGAGCGAGAGCTTTGCATTTTAATTTATAGGCTATGGGTCGATTGACGGGAAAATATTCGAAAGCTAATCCGCCACCGTCTGGTCGATATTTTTCGAATGTAAACATGGATGAATTGGAACCATTACTTGAATATATGAGAAAACTAGCTGAAAAATACAATGTTAGTGTTTCATCGGTTGCTTTGAATTATGTTATATGCAAAGGTATAAGAATTCTATTGTGGTCGATGCAAAATCTTCTTGTATTTTCAGGCGTCATTCCACTTGGTGGTGCACGTGATGGCAAACAAGCTGAACAAAATGCTGGCGCGTTTGGTTGGCGTTTAACTGCAGAAGAAATAGCTGATCTCGAGAATTATCCCGTAACACCATCAGCATCATTTTGGAATCGATTCTGGCAACATGGTTAATCGAACAATATGGCTCGTTTGATCATTTTTAATCCGAGCACATGCGCTCATTCTTTTGTTTTTAAAAATAAGAAAACCGGATATACTGTTCTGAATTTTTTATATTGAGTTTGACGTCATTGCATTCATTCTCATGCAATCTAGTCTGTATTTCATACAGTGAGAGATAGTTTCTTCAAATTTTCATCACTGTCATTCGACGTTCGCGTGTTTAAACTCTATTCAGCACCTGAAATCATATCTGAGCAGAATAAACTGAAAATGAGGAAGAAGTAGGCGAATATAAATACAGGTGAATTACTGATAATTCATTTCATTTGCTTATTACTATCATCGTCAAACTCCAACATGCTCTCTTCGAAACAATTTCTTTGTCTTGTTGGTCTTATCCTTCTATGTTTTGTTATTTATACTGAACAACAACAACAAGCAATATCGAATGATGAAAGCAATATAAAACGACATCGTGTTGACAGTCATATACAGCCATCGTTTCCATTTTTCCGTGGATCGAATCTAGGTTATTTTGTGCGTAAACGTCCGTTTGCTTCGATATCCGAACGTTCACTTGGTCGACAAACTGAATTAGATTCATCGTTGGACACTAACGCAGCTGAAACTATGGACCATCCTCAACAACAACGACGTTTCGATGACTACTCAGAAAATCCAGGTCCAATGTTCGGTTGATGAAACAAAATCAAAGGAAACTCGTTCTTTCTTTTGTTGTTGTATACAGATATGAACATCTTATTTTGAAAATAAACAAACAAATCTTCTCTCAGCTCCTTTGAATTTTGAAAGTTTTAGCTATTCACTATAAAGAGATTTGACTACTGTATTTTGTCCAATGTGTGTGTGTTTTTTGTTTTATTGAGAAGAACGAAAGAATGCAATTTCTAAAACAAACAAACCAAGAAAAGAAAAAAACAACGAGAGAGAGAAGATACGACAGGTTATAGAGAAATCTTATCATTTCAAACGACAGCAAATATAGTAAACTAGAAGAGAATAGTATGTCGTTCTTGTTTTCTTTTTTTTTTGAAGAGTTGACTGACTTGGCTGCTGATCATATGACATTTATATACAAAACAACATACATACACACAAAATGAAGAAGAAAAACAAAAGATTAATAATGGCTATAGTTCATATACAAAAAAAAGTAGAAGAAGAAGAAAGAAAAAAAAATGGAGAGAGAGGAAAACATAATGCTATTCGAATTCAATACTGAGGTTGAATTTCTGTGATTGTCACAGCCACAGCTGGAATGGCGAATGGTTGATGTGACCGTATTTTTGCGTGTGTTAAAAGATGTTGTTTGAGATTAGTTGATTGAGCAAAACGTCGACTGCAACCATCGAACGGACACACATAAGGTTTATCGCCCGTATGTATTCGAACGTGTGTCCGAAGATTAAAATCCAACGAAAACCGTTTGCCACATCCTTCGAACGGACATTGAAACGCTTTTTCGCCCGTGTGAACAAGTTGATGGCGGCGTAATTTCGAACTTTCGACAAACGACTTTTGACATTCATGACAAACATGTACCCGAGGTCCGTGCGTATGCAAATGCTTGTTCATCGACGCTGTATCACGAAACATTTTCGTGCAGCCTGACTGCGGACAACGAATAGTCTTCGGTTGATCATCATTGGACACGTGCGTCCGNCGTTTTCGATGTGGTTTGACGAGATTTTGAACGTAATCCGGATTGGAAAAGTCAGCTTGAGCTAATAGCGACGAATCGGNGTCCAACGGATTGACAATACTACTCAGATTGTTATTCGTGTCGTTTCCAACGCCTAGTTCATCGAGTTCATCATCGCTCGATGATTCCTCGTCGTCGTCGGTTTCGCTTTTGTGATTGGCTGTTGTTGTTGTTGTTTTCTTCGAATTCGTAAGCTGTTGGTTTCTCCCGAGTTCGTCGTCGCTCGATATCGATTGCTCATCGGAGCCGCTTCCATCGTCACTATCGCTGTCTGAATCGTCGCCGGTCGGATCGTGGTGCAATGGATTGACACCGGCTTGCCGAAGCGCTTGGATAATCGCGGCTTGATCGTAGTTTTTCGTCGTCGTTTCACTAGCTGAATTGTTCATAATCACGAGATTGGCTTGTGAGGACACTTTGCCCGAGCGTTTCGAACGCGTCGTTGTTGTCGGTGAATCTTTGTTCGTTGGTTGTGTGTCGTCGAGTTTGCTGGATTTTTTCGTTGATTTCGGTTTTCTGCCGCGTTTTTTCGGTTGATTTACATTGGAATTCGGTGGTTTCGGTCGTCGGCCGCGTTTACTCGTCGGCCAAATCGATTGATTCAAAGAAATCAGATTTCCATGTGCGAGTGTCGTTGCTGTACTATCACCATCACCGATTTCGTAATCGCCTGATTCGACAAATGGGATGTCTTCGTCCAAATAAACCGGAGTCTCCATCATAGAAGAATAACGAGTTGTTTTAACACATTTTGACTAAAATAAATGAAAAATATTAGATGAATTGTCGAATTTTGTTTGTTTTGTTTGTTTCGAATCAAACTTTTGAATAAATTAGATGAATGTTTTTTTTATTCAAAATGGAATTCGAGTTTTGTTCTTTCGAGATTTTTGACTCTAGACAATTATGTATTGAAATTGTGCAGAAACACGATCTCGAACCGATGAGTCAGATCTCATCGAGCAATTCAACTGAATCGAACGTCTCTTACATGTTGTTTCGAATGATTTTTCAATAAACTTGTCTGAAAATAGACAAAAGAGTTTCGAGAGATAAGATAGGTTTTCTTATTTTTCCTTTTTAAGATAGTTTGGTTTTGTTTTTCTTTAATAATCACAAACAAATCGAACACAAGAGTACAAGTTTTTTGGAAACAAACGAAAGATTGTTTTATTGTTTATTCATTGATTGTTGAATACTTTCGAGAATTCGCGTTGTTTCTTCGTCATCATCATTGGGAGACGTTTTTCGATGTCGATGATGACGAGATGGTGGCGGCGTTCGAGAACGACGACGATGTCGAGAGTTCGAACTGAAAAATAAACAAAAAATAAGTTCGAATGGAGAAAAAACA
>JGI26536J50258_1002002_pt1 | contig 13373 bp, 13 predicted proteins | sample ThiBiot_750_plan_FD_50258 | JGI IMG/M metagenome (IMG submission 50258)
TTTTTTTCTTTTTGAAGAGAAGTTTCTCTATCCTTTATTTTCATGGTAATTAAATAGAAACAAATGCAAATGAATCTAAATATTCTTGTGTGGGTTTATTTGCAATAATTGTTGAATGATTGCTTAAATCAAATGTAACGATATTTTGTTTGTCTAGTCCTTCGATAATCATTGTAAAATAGTATCCTTCATGGCAAGCACCAGCAGATGGTTCGTAATCTTTGAAATTTTCGGATAAAATATCTACCGTACCATTGTATGGATTTACACGCACTAAACGACAACCACGCTCTTGTTGGAATATTTCCATACCATAGAAAGCATTCGTTTTATTATCGTAACATAGATAATCCGGTAAATTTGAATTGGTAATTCCGCTGATTATCTTTTGTTTTGCGACATCAATGCCGACAAGATAGGTGGGTCCGTTAAGTACTGTTACAAAATAATGCCATGGAATCAGGTTGTATACCACTGTCGTTGGTTATATTAACCCATCCTTGAGCTATAAAACTAGTCGGATCTATCTGAACGATACTTATTGAGTTTTCAAATGCGTCACTCATTTGCACAGAGTATAGCTTTCCTGTACTACTATCAACACGTAAATCAAATAGTTCAGCATTAGGCTCGGTTCTAATTGTTCGATATATTTTTGTTTCATCGAATGGATTGACTATCACTACTGACATTGCTGTTTCATCTTCTTTTAATCTTGCTTCACTACGGTTAAGAGTTGCTCTAATTGTACTGAAAAGCTACTAGTTTTTGTTTAATTCAATTGATAAAAAAAGGCCACGGTCATCTCTCATAAGGTGATGTCAAACAATTCGCATTTCAAACACGATCTGATTTGAAATCGAGAGAACATGTAATCGAATTGGCATTCAAACATGCAGATAAATCACAAGTAGACAAATGCAACTATTCTTTCTCAATATATGTTTATATTCTAGAACGACTCGATCAAGTTTTCCATCGTACGGACACTAACAATGACAAACTTATTAGTTTTGATGAATTTAAGCATGGCCATGAATTAATCCACAATCTGTTCGATGTCGCGAGTCTGCAACAAGAATTTAACTCGCTCGATACAGATCACAGTGGTACAATTAAATTTGACATATAAAGTGTGTTAAATCGATTCTCATTTTAGTTCTGTATGTATATGGCGAAAAAATATAACATATGAAGTTTGGTCATGAACTCGTTTCTTTTTCATTAAAATAATCTCGATTTAATAANAAGAAATTTGAGTATTAAATCCTCCTAAGAATATTTTTCTAAGAAAGTCTTAGCCATCTTATCTCATGAATTCGGTATTTTCAAATTCGTAATTATGTGACGTTAATTGAGTATCCGCTTCATCCTCTTTCTATTCGAAACAAAAATCAACGTCATCACCAGAATAATTGTCCGATGTCAAGAAAATGTCGAGCAACTATTTTTTTAAATTGAATCTACAAAGATATTTACTTGCATAGATCGTCAAAAATGAGTTTAACGATGTTTTTGTGACAGTTTATCATAGAAAAGTTCATCTTACACAGACTTTCATTTTGATATTATATTTCCTATTTGAGCTCCTCTCATTAGTATTATCTCAAATCCGGTAGTCTTTTTGTTTCTAAAATTATGTTTTTCTGATAAATATATTATGAGTAGTCAGGTGATGGCAGCCAGAAAAAAACTCTTTTTTTTTCTTATCTCCGGCGATTGGTTGCTTTGAATAATCACCATGTTTACGTCTGTTTCAGTTAAAAGAACAAGTGACATTTCTCTACGGACTTGCTTAGTTCTTTCTCGTGGAAACCAGAGTTTGTTCGTAAAAAAACTATAGTGAGTATTCAAATTTTGGCTCCAAGTATGACCACAGATCTGATTCTGTAATAATTTCAACGAGTCCATCGATCAAACAAACATTTTTTTTCTACAAAAGAAAGACTAAAAATAAATCTACTGAATTGAGTGACGATGCACACATGACGCCTTCGCTGCTCAGCTTACATTTCTGTTTATGAGATTTTATAGAAAGTAGATACTACATTCAACTGCAGAGTATCACACATACAACATGTCTACGAACGCAACTGTTGCTCCAGAAATTCTTTATCTTCAATCTGTTTCTCGAAACATTAATATTATATTAGGACTAACTTTATTTATCGGTGGTATCATAAGTAATCTGTTGAATATAATGACATTTTCTAAACTCGGCACTTGGAAATACAATCCTTCATCCTTCTATATTCTGGTCAAATCATTTGCCGATATTCTGTGTATTTCCACTGGTGCGCTCTTAGAAACAGTTGGAAATGCCTTTCTATTAAATCTAACAACGAAAAATCACATCTGGTGTCAACTACGTTTTCCTCTGACATGCATTTTATTTTTAATGTCACTCACTTGCATTTGTTTACAATCGATTGATGTTTTTTTTTGTTCATCACAATCAGCTGCCTTACGACAGAAGAGTAATATTCGAGTGGCTCGTTATTTAATCATTGGATTTTTATTCCTATGGATTGCTCAAGCCATTCCTTATATCATTTTCCAAGAACTTGTACAAATAGGAAATAGATTTGCATGCATAGGAAAAAGTCCGATCTATATTCGATATGTAAGTTCTTTTGTAAGTCTTGGATTATTTGTTGTGATTCCCATCACAATAATCAGCATATTTGGCGTTCTTACCTATCGAAATATACGTATAAATACACAAAATCNTCAACTAATCTNTTCAATATTACGACAGATGGTGAATATCGCATTCTTTCAAATTTTTAGTTTATTACTATTTCAATTTCCATTTGGAGTTATGTTAGTCTACAATCTAGCCACGTCAGATATCATCAAAGATAGCTATCGTCAAACAAAAGAACAAGTTGCTATGACATTTCTCTTCACATTTGCTCTTTCCACTTCATCGGTAAGTGACTGCTGTCATTGATTCAATATGAATATGATTATTTTTTTCTAGCTATCGTTCTACTCTTATTGCATTGCATCGAAACGATTTCGACAGCAGGTCTTAGCCTTCAGAGCAGGTTTAAAGGATGGGCAATAGTTTACTTCAAGAAAATCAGGAAATTTTCGTTAGTCTTGAAAGGTATAACCTTGTCGTGAGTAGTTGGCATCGTACTCATAGACGTTGTTACTGCTTCAACTGGTATTCTTTGAACTGATAAGTTTCAATGCTGGGATTATGTACATCTTGGAGGGATAACTTATTAAAGCAACTAAAGAAGAGCATTTAACATCCTACAAATGAGTGAACAAATAGTCTTGCTACATTAGTTCTCGAAGCAGAATTCTTTTCTTCAACAGATATAGTCTTAAGGGTTTCACGTCTACTATTTAAGAAATTGTGATTCTGATAGACATATGCTGTGGAATATTACGCCTATATCATTGGCTCATTCAATTTGGTTTAGGAAAATATGCGGCATATCAGTCGAAATCCAAGTGCTGAATTTGTTTGAATGATGCCATCGATGTTTCGATCACACTCTGCCGAAATCATGAAAGATACCTCGTGTACAATGGATCACCAGAAGAAAAGACGAGGAGAATATTATCAACTATCAAGCAGCAACTAACGCTGCTTACTCTGTTGAGTTGAACCTCTAATATCTAAGAATTTTCTCAAAAGCTTCAGCTGTCTGATGAGTGAATATGATAATTACTTGCAAGACTTTTCCAACTTCGCTGTTTTATCAACATTGATTCAAATTAAATAAAAAATAAGTCAGTTGCACATCTCGAGTAAAACAAGTTCAAAACCCTCTAAATACTATTTTCTCTTGGTTTTCATTGTTAGTCGATCATTTCGTCGTAAATTTCTTTTTTTCACCAACGCCTTCTTCATTTTCATTCAATGAATTGGTGTAATCAAGATCAACTTGTTGTATGCTTATGTAACGTGGAAAATACGAAGAGTTGTCCCCAATAGCCATTAGAAGCTTCGCCTATCCGCGCAGCGAACAAACGAAGTCTTTCCAATCGAGCCATCAGGATCCTCAAATTCTTTAGTCACGAGAGAAATCAACCACCAACACAATCGGCGGGAGAGGTGTGTTAAACTTTTCATAACCAATCAAAAATCAAAAATAATATGAACCTTTGGCTCTATTTTGTTTGTACCAAAAGTTGTCTCATCGAAATCTACTGTAGTTCAGAAATCGTTTGCCATGCAGATGCTGAATATTCTATCTACTGTAGTACACGGTTGCTAAAAATGTTTTGCCAGGGGGGAACAGCCCTAACGACTAGTGATAGGAACAATGAATTTTCTACCAAAAGAAAGCCCGTCAAAAACGGGATTGAGAGCTCTATTTTGAATGTCTTTAAGTGAGAGATCCACTATAGAACTAAGGAAGTTTCAGAATTTTGAGAGTTGCGATCGTGTGGACTTTGCAATGGAAAGTAATATATCTGTAAAGAAAAAATATATTATCGTAAAATTGATGGGCAATTTACCCAATAACTTGAAAAGACATTGGTTGAATGTCCAAGACAATGATTCTTCCATTCCTTTATCATTTATTTTCGTTATCTCTCGTTAGCACGTGCGAACAATATTTTATCTGAGACCAGACATGATCGGCATCGTGAACAAACATTGAAAAACCACATACGTCATGTCTTAGAAAATATGGAAACAAATACCGAACTCTTTGAAAATCTCTTATGCTCATATCCGTCTCGATTACAGGCCATCAGAAAAGCTAACAGACGGAATACAGTTTATTGATAAGTTGCTAGAGATTTTCTAAAAATAAACATTTGTTTGATCTATCCATCGTTCTTAAACGGCTTTTCCTCAGAATTTTATCTTCTGAATAACGTTTTATTAGTCGCAATTCCTCAAATGTTTTGAAACTTCCTTAGTTCTATAGTGGGTCTCTCGCTTAAAGACATTCAAAATAGAGCTCTCAATCCCGTTTTTGACGGGCTTTCTTTTGGTAGAAAATTCATTGTTCCTATCACTAGTCGTTAGGGCTGTACCCCCCTGGCAAAACATTTTTGGCAACCGTGTACATTTGAAGGTCTGGTTGCTTTATTATTCCTTGTAATATTAGTAAGGCAATAAAAACATGAATTTCTTCAATATTTGTTGGTTCCCATTTGTTTATACGTGTATATCTCCGACGAGGATTAGAATGATTACATTTGTTTTCAGCATAACGATTTGTTTCATATACAATTAGTCCAGCCAAATTTCTAGGAAAAATATAAGTCCAAAATGCGATAGGAGTTTGAGCCCCTTCGACTGGAATTTCACGACTACTAACAAATGGAAATGGATCTCTGTTTATTGTTGGGCTCTATGTCCATTCAGTAAGATCAATTTCATCGTCAGTAACAGATGAACATGAACTAGACGTTAACAAACTATCGTCACTGTCACTTTGATGTTGTTGTAAAACGTTAAGTGAGCAATCAAGAATAAATGCAAATGAAAATAAAATAATACTTTTTTTAGAATCACACAAATATATCATAATCATTATAACTGTTACATGTATATACGTCGGTATAACTATGTAAAGAGAGAAAAAGAAAGAGAATATTACGTAATATCTTTCTCCAACCTTCTAGAATTTTCGATAACTTTCTTAGAACAATAGTCGATACAATGCATACAAAGAAAATTCAATTTAAAGAATTGTCGTCTTCATTTTTTTCATAAAATTTGGTTTGACGAGTATACTCGTCAATAACAGTGAAGGGGTTAAAGACGCGACGTAATACTATATATTCCTATAATAAAATATTCAATATTTACTTTTTTTATAAAATTTTAAACGTCGTGACAAGAAATTTTAGTACACTCTAAGTATATAACGAAAAAACATAGAAAAATAGAAGTCAAACCGTTCGAGTAATTCCTATTCGTTGTCGTTGTTGGAAAAAATTAGAAAAAGCCTTGAATTTCTTTCGAAGTTCTTGCATGCTTAAACAGCATACAATGGGAAATAAGAATGTTATATTATATAAAAGAAATTTCGCATAAATCATCGATGATAAAAATGTATCGAACGAAATAGCAGAAGCTTGAACAGACCAGATGATGATAACCCATGGTGAATTAAAAACTACATAAATACATGAGACAGATACTAATTGAATGGTCATTTTACGATATTTTCGCCATCGAATAATTTGATTGACACGATTTTTTCGCTTAACTACACGTATAATAAGAACAAAAGAAGATATAGCTATTGTTAAAGTTGGAATTATTTGATTTCCAACTAGATCCCAATTGACAATGAATAGTTTATCAAATAAACATGGACCGTATATCCCTCCTTGAAGAAAACTGTTAAATGAATTATTACATGAAGTACTGTAATAAATGATTGAATAGAAGGTCATATAATAAGTAATGATAATAATGATAGGAAGATAATGAATAAAGATTCGTTTAATTCGACTTGATATCCATTTTTCATGAAAGATTATGATATGTCTTTCAATCGTTGCCCATGAAAATAATCCAATTTGAAGTGAATAAATACTATAATCAAAAAATGCCCAAAACAGATAAAATGTCGATGACATTTGCCAAGGTGTGTCGTACAACGTATTTCGAAGTATCCAAGACACATCTATTAGTTCGTATAATATTCCAATGAATAAAAGAACAATGAAAATATGATTATTTACGGCTCGATAAAGTATTCGATCAGAAAAAAGAAAATAAAGAGTTAAAAATGAACAACTAAGTGACAGAATATCACAACAGAGAAAATACCAAAAACGAATTGTATGGGGGATTGTTGGTAATGAAATAGCAATGACATTGCTACTCGTCGATGTACTATTATAATTTGACATATTTTAAATGAAAACGAAATTGATTCCAATCAGATATTTCTCAAATCTAAAGCAAAAAAAGTGTATTCACAAGTTTAAACATCCGACTAATATACAACTGAACAATGCAAGAATATAATCTGTCTTTATATATTGCAAAAAGAAAATTTGATCCGTTTTTTATTAACAACAAGAATGTATAGAAATGATACGTCAATGGAAAATTAATTCATTTTTTTCTACGAGATTATGCTTTTTGTTTATGACAAGATAATCACACAACAAAACGATGTTTCTTTGTGTTTTTGATAAGAAGGATAGAAGACAGAATACGTCATAATGAACTCTATGATTTCGTAGGATTAGTGCAGTAAACATCAAGGCAAACTCTGTCCTACGACAATGGTAGTATCATATATTCAAAACTTTGTTTTGCTAATTTTTCTTATATCTAGAAATTAGAGACTGACGACATAGCAGAAATTTCATATCATCTCATACCCAAACACTAAACCGAGAATGAGGAACAAATAGAGTAATAATTAGTATATCGATACAATTTGCATTGCCAGTCGTCCTTTTTTCGAATTATAGTCAACCAGATTGGAGTGTTAATCGAACGAATGGTATTCCTACCGTTGATTATGTGTTATTTTCATGGAATGTAAATCAAACTATCAAATCCAATACGTTGGGTGAAGTAGCTGCAATAGTTGCAGTACAAATTTCTGATGATACAGGTGCTGTAATGCCACCGGTGAATGGGCTGATCTATGTCTATCTACGCTCTATAAACCGGATAAGATTTCACAACTACGTGTACTTCCAAAATTTGGTTATGCTTAAGTTTTTTAATAAATAAAAATCAATAAATTCTAATAAATACTTTTTTTCTTTATAACAAAAATAGCATCTAATTAGAAAATGAAAATCATGTATTGGTAGTGAATAAACTGTTTATAATCAATTTGTTTGTTACGGAATAAACAATTCCGCAGAGGTTGATGTTGCAGAAAAGCCAGCAACAACCAATACTCTTCCATCTGTTAATGTGCAAGCTCTTGGCTGCCGCCGTTCGGTACTCATGTTAGCAGTAGTCTTCCAGGTGTTTGTGGATGGATCATACAACTCTGCACTACTCAGAACATCAGCATACCAAGCTCCACCAGCAATTAAAACTTCTCCACTCGCTAATACAGATGCAGTGTGATATATTCGCGGCCTATTCAATGCTACCAGTAGATGACCAATTTCCTGTTGATGGATCATACACTTCAGCATTATACCCAGCCATCAGGACTTTTCCATTTGCTAATGTAGAAGCCGTGTTTTGTTCTTGACCATTACTCATACTGCCAGTAAATGTCCAATTGCCTGTTGANGGATCGTACAATTCAGCGCTATCTATAGGCTCAATAGGATCATGACCATATCCGCCTACAACTAACACTTTCCCATTTAATAATACGGTTGCCGTGTGCCACGTTCGTGCTACATTCATCGTACCCGTAGGCGTCCAAATACCTGTTTCTGGATCATACAATTCAGCACTATCTATAAGAGTACGCATAGCATTAGTTCCACCGGCAATTAATACCTTTCCGTTTTGTAATAATGACGCTATATGTCTATATCGTGCCTCATGTATACTACCAGTCGTTGTCCAATTGCCTGTGGATGAGTCGTACAGTTCAGCAATATGCTGATTTTCACCATCACCACCACCAGTAACTAGCACTTTCCCATTCTTTAATATGGTTAATGTAGGATAATATCGTGCGTAAATCATGCTTGCGCTGTTATCCCATTCTAAAAAACGGATAGAAACATCTACTTTCATGCATAGGGCAAAAGAAAGTCACAAGTAAACATTTGTCATTGGAGATACTGTCATAGTCAGTCTAAAGCTTACTCGACTCGTGGGGAGTAGTCATAGTTGTGCTTGCTGTTGATGTTGTTGATGTCGGTGACGATGCGTCTATAATAAAAGTAAATGAAATGAAAATGATATTTCTCTACCGTTCGATTACTTGAACATCCATTCCAACAAGCACATTTATGTGTCAACTGAAATTTATAGTTATTTATTGGATCTTCACCAAAAGCTTGGAATTCATTATTTCCTTCGGCAGAACATTGTAATAATACAGTGACCTTTTTATCAGCATATGCATAGTTAATTGAAGGAACACCATCTATATCCGTTCCTGCATTCCATGAAGCACTTTCTTGTGTGCCAAGAATAACCGTATATTTTCCTTCGTTGGAAACTAAATGTAACAGTGAATAAATGAAATGAAATATGTGAAATGACTGACTTTGACAAACAGACACACCGATACAACTAGTTCCTTGAGAAAATGATCTACATGGATTGTAACTATATTCTATCATCAATATAAGCAGTTTGTTTCGTATTACAGTTCAACTTCGAAAACTAAATGGACATACTGAAATTTGATGCTGCTCGTGTCGGTTCATCTGAATACGCCGCTTTTTCATCCGTTCGACCGATAAAACTAAAATCAATGACACCTTTTCCAGGATATTCAAATCGACATGGATCACACATGCAAATAGTTGAAAATAATAGAGTTAAAGTAGCAATGAAGATTATTGTTCGAATCATCATCGCTATGATGAAATTTTGCTCTGAAATAAAATGACCTATATAAATAGTAAAGAGAAGTTACTGAGTGTGCTTGATTATTTTCTGCTTTTACATATACATATATATATATATATATATATTCTAACGTTGGCTAAAACACTTTGCATTTTTGTATACTTATCAGCACGACTTTTTCATTCTCTTATTTGTGATTAAACAAAGATTTCTATCTCTTCTACATCGAACTTTGCTATTCTAGTTGAGAATGAAAGGCACTGATAAAGGTGGCAAATAGCTTTTAAGTCGAACATTTCGACGTTTTGATCCATTTAGTTCACTAAAAAATTTTTTGTTATTTTATATGTAGATATGAAAGATTAAATGAATGAGTTTAAAATGCAAATGTTCAAATTATGTATGCATTGTGTTACGGACAAATCTAGAGTGGTACTTTAACTTTAATTAAGGTGGACATTAAAGTCGAATATATGGGTAGACTATTCAATCATCAGTTCTGATTGTGTCATAAAAACTTCATCTCCTATCCTTGAAAAAGTATGCTTTTTGTAAAAACAAAACATCAAAATTAGATAAACAATCTGATTGATTTATAGCTGTATAGAATAGTGTTGAAGCTTTGCCTACTTAATTACCAGTTCTTAATACATTCGAGCCAACTCAGTTTTTGTTAAACTTTTTTCAGATCAATGAATCCCTTTTTACTGACCGATGAATAATGGTTTAAGTTAGTTCTTCGTTCTTTTGTATATTGTACGAAGTATGTATAAGACAAAGACATCGATGCAGAATTCTTGGAAGATCATGGGCTTATCAAGGGTATACGTGTAACTAATCGATACGATTAGCAGACGATCAATATTTCAACGATGGAAATGGGATTAGTACAAATGCCGAAGGTGAAGCATTATTGGAGCTCTAGTCCACTATATGGATCACAGATCATTCAAAATACTATGTCAAGAAAAAGATTTTTATCAGCATAGATGAAAGTATGATACCATGACGTGGCCGACTTTTATTCAAACAATACATACTTGGAAAAGCACACAAATACGGTGTAAAGATGTATAAAACAGCAGGTGTTGGACATCCTCAAACAGTAGTAATGAAACTGTTAGATGGTCTTGATGGATGTTGTCGAACCGTCGTAGCTGATAATTATTTTACCAGTATTTCTCTTGTGGAATATCTGTTGAATCAGGAAGTCAAGTTCTTGAAGAAAACCTTAGTCGTGGAGAAATGTGTAGACTTCAGAACAAAGATAGAATCGAACTAATCAGATGGAAGGACAAAAACGATGTCTTGATGATATCCACAAGACCATCATATTCATCAAGTGTAGTAGATAGTGGAAACTTTCTGTTCGGACTGTGAGACATTTTTTTGACCTGAATGTTATAATAATAAGCATTATACTATGGAGTAAAGAATTCAAATAAAATACAAAAGGCAGCACAGCTGACTCCTTATATTTAATCTCCACCTTTAGAAAAAATCAAAAGAAAATGGTTTTCTACACAGGTTCTCGTTAAAATAAAGCGTGGCCCTTCGGTGGCCCCACATCGGGTCGAATGTGTTAAAGTTTAAGTGCTACGTCAACTCTCTTCTTTTGTTTAGTGATAGTGCATGTGTTCACGCTAAAAAGAACGCTAGTATTTTGAACGTGATTCATCATAAGATGGCCTTCGATTTGGATGCTTGTTGGACGTTTACAGCTACAGGTCATGGTAAAGGTGCTGGTGATGGAATAGGTGCAGTACTGAAGTCCATTGCCAGACGTACTACACTTTTCAAAAACAACAACTTGAATCAGATGAAATAGAAGAAGCAAAGAACAATTATCTGAAAGCTAGAAGTGAAAAACTTCGAACAACAGTTAAGAGAGGCTTTTGCTTCTGTTCCATTATGTCTGCCATAATTTAGGTACAATACAAGGAATTCGAACTATGCATGAATTCAAACCGATTAGCAATTCAATGGTTCAATATAGTTTGACATCTCGTTCAACAAAGATCAGGACATTTACATTGAGATAAGGATTTTGAAAGGTATTTGATAGGGTTTACTATTCGTTGCATTTCCAAATACTCTTTTTAGGTTTCGTATCCTACTGTTATTTTTTTAAAATTTATTACTGTCCACGAAAGTCGACCTCGACTAATAACTGCACTAAAATACATTCAGATGAGCTAAAAACTTAGAAAATATCATTTTAGCTTAAACTTTTCAAGTTTAATAATTACTTTATTAAAGCATTCTCAAAGTTAATCTGCTCTTTCGTTTTCACATGATTTCTTTTGACATAATTCAGAACAAATCAATTTTTGTTATTATTTACATCCATTTTATGACACTGTAGAATATCACATGGCTTTCTTCGTTATCATCGCTGTCTTTTGTATTCTTATCTTTTGACAAACATTTGGAATTTTGCTTAAGCACTTTGCGTATAGTGCACATTATTTTGTATTTTACCTTGAAAGTTCATTTTCATCCTTTATCGGCCATCAAAGACAATCAATCGACGATAAATAACGAGACATTTGTTACCGTGAATCTCGAATTATCTTTCTTATTATCATTTATACAAATCAAAAGCCAAGTTTGCCTTGAATAAATGGTGTCCATAAATGACCTTTCTGCTAAGAAGTAAGGAGAACAACATGAAAATCAATAAATGAATGCAGATAGATTCCTCATACGCGACAGGAGCACTTGAGGATGATTTTTCGTATTGGATCATGCTATTAATTGGCACGGACTTAATCGAATATGGATCACGCACTTTAACCTTTGCCTCATAAAGGCTATATGAAAGACAAAAAATGATCGTCTATTTGTCTTTTTCAGGCGACGAACAATAAACATTGCAACTACATTAATAGTAGTATTCATCACATCTGGTATCATCATTGGTCTTGTCGTCGGATTACGAAAACGTAAGAAAACAGTTACTCAAAATATATGTCAATTCGATGACAAGGAAGTGCATTGTTTTTCATCGATCGATGGTTAGCTGAACACGTTATGAATGTATATCAGTATAGTCCAACTGTATATTCAGTGTCTGTAGCAAACAAATATGTATTTATCAATTTAAAAAGCATAGAACGAGAACACAGTACTAAGGTTACATAACTATTGATAATAGTGATATACTACAACTGTATTGGAAATATCAATCAAGAACTCATTTAAGAGACGGTCCATGACTCGATCGAGCAATTTTACTATAGGGTGTCACATGAAAAAATTTTGACCTATGGTTTTGAGGATACCATTATATAGAGCATGAAAAGTTATGCCTATATCCAAAGTTTTAGCCCTCCAGGACTAACCATTGGGTCAAGACAGGGAAGACAAGAGAAGGGCGTCGGTGGAAATCGAAAAAATCGTGTCTTTTTCCTCGAATCACAGTATCTCAATTTTTTTCACCTTAAAACTTACTGTGAAAAAAATGAGCTATATACCAAAAGATAGAGCAAATTCAGCTCTACAAAACCCACTATGTCAATAATTTTTTTTGAAAATTAAAAAATGTATTTTTAGGTGGTTTTTGAGGGTAAACACTAGAAAAACGTCAAAATTAACCGTCAAATTTGCGTGTTTTCTCGAAAAATCGAACCCTAAAAATTTCGGGCCGAGAATATTTCCATATGGAGATGATAGAGCGGAAAAAACTGCACAAGATCCACTTAAGAAAACTTTAAAAAAACGAGCGCATAGCGTCGTAATTTAGTCCACAAGATCAAACAATACAACGCTTTTATTGTATTTTTCACGCGTTTTTTTCAATTTTTTTCGAAAAAAACCATTTCTTTCGATAAAGATTTTATATTTAACAAAAATAAAGTGATTTTTCACATCTAACGTAAGCGCTCTATCCAAATATAATAGATTTTTTTAACCAAAATCA
>JGI26536J50258_1002021_pt1 | contig 13252 bp, 15 predicted proteins | sample ThiBiot_750_plan_FD_50258 | JGI IMG/M metagenome (IMG submission 50258)
CTACCATCACGTCGGCCGGCTCATTTAACAGAACATGTAGACACGCGATGAACGCCGTCTCGAGTGTGCATACGCAGAGAACTCCTTTCATATATATATATATCGACTGTAGCCACAACATGAAAAAAAAACCTTTTTTTTGGTTTGTCTTCGAATAAAAACAAAGAAATAGACTTGCATTTCATGATTAATCTACTAAATAAAAAAAGAGAAGAAGACAAAAGGTGAGAAGATCTATTTTTATTTTGACATATTTTTAGATATGATGACAAGATTTAAACTTGGTCAGATAGAATTCAACCAAACGAATAATTGATTGATTCCCTAACGAAATAAGCAAACATGTTCAAGTGTTTTCCATTGCCGTTTTGCAGTCGAAATCTCGAGCAAATCGACAAACGTCATTGCAATTTGACAACAGTGCCCGACGATGTTCTTCGATACACACGGACATTAGAAGAATTATTACTTGATGCCAATCAACTTCAAGATTTGCCCAAGGTTATTATAAGAAAATATAAAAAAAAAAGAAAAGAAACTTATTTCTTTGTTTTTTTTCTATGTGTTTTCTCATTGTAACTTCAGGGCGTTTATCGTTTAACACAATTGCGTCGATTAACATTTAGTGACAATGAAATTCAACGTATTCTACCTGAAATTGGACAATTAGTTAATTTGGAAGAACTCGATTGTTCAAGAAACGATATTGCCGATATACCAGACAATATTCGACATTGTCGAGCTTTACAATTTCTAGATTGTAGCGGAAATCCATTGGCAAATAAGTAACCAAACAAACAAACAGCCAATTTCAATGTGTTGTTTTTTTCTTCTTCTATGATTTGTAGTCTTCCACCTGGCATTATTCAACTTCGTCAATTGACTCAATTAATATTAAATGATGTTTCTCTTGCCGAATTACCAAGAGAAATCGGCAGGTAGAATTGAATGAAATTGCGAAATCGATTTTTTTGTCTTGTTCTCGTTTCTTAGTCTTTCCAATTTACGTGTTCTTGAAGTTCGAGAGAATTTGCTCAAAATTTTGCCCGATTCAATAATTCATCTGTCAAAACTTGAATCACTCGATCTAGGTTCGAATGTAATCGAACAACTTCCAACGAATATCGGTCATTTACAATCATTGAAAGAACTTTGGTTAGATGCCAATGAATTACTTATTCTACCGAATGACATCGGACAATTGAAACGTTTGCAATGTCTCGATGTTTCGGAAAATAAACTCACTGTTTTACCTGATGAAATCGGCGATTTAGAATCTCTAACCAATTTAGAATTGTCATCGAATCAAATTGAATATTTACCAATAACTATTGGTCAACTTCGACAGCGTTTGTTAATTTTAAAAATCAATTCAAATAGTTTAAATCAATTGTGTGAACAAATCGGTCAATGTTTAGCGTTGACAGAATTAATTCTAACGGAAAATATTCTCACTGAACTACCGAAAACAATCGGTCATTTGAAAAATCTTTCGAATTTAAATGTCGATCGAAATCAACTAAGTCAATTGCCCGTCGAAGTAGAAAATCAATTTTGATTTTTGTTTTGCAAAAATATGTTTNTNTTTGTTTATTCTGCGAAAATAGATCTCCGGTTGTGAATCTTTGGGCATGTTGAGTCTCCGAGATAATCGTTTAACATCGATTCCCTCGGAATTATCGAATTTAAAACATTTGCATGTGTTGGATTTATCGGGCAATCGTCTCTCGAATCTCCCGTGTACATTACTCGATTGTGATCTCAAAGCCATTTGGTTAGCCGAAAATCAGGCTCANCCAATGTTAAAATTTCAGACCGATATCGATCCGATTACAAGCGAGAAAGTTCTAACATGTTATCTACTTCCTCAACAGCAATATACGTCATCATCAACAGGTAAAAATAAATCGACTTGAAATGAGAGAAAAAAAGAAATAGAACAGATTAAATCTGATATTTAAAATGAGATCATTTTCGTTTATTTCTTTATTTTGAAAACAAAAGAAAAAGAAGTTTATCATTGATCATGTATCGACGTTCTCATCGACGTCCGTTGTATATTTATTTCATCGATGAGGATGAATTTAATCGGGGTAATTTTAGTGAATTTGCTTAACAATTGGGGGAATGAGAAGAGGAGATGGGCAACAAAGCGAATAGTTGATATTCGATTTTGATCATTTTCTTTTGTTTTGTTTTTAGAAAATCTTTTGAATTCATCAAAAACTCCAACTGAAACCATTTCTCGACCAGCAACAGCAACAACCACAACTACAGTTCCAGCTGCACGTTTCGGTGAAAATGTTGACGATGATGAAAATCGACATGAACGTACAGGTTCAGTTAAATTCGCTGATCAAGCCGAAGATATTCGAGAAGTAATTCNATTGAAAACGAAAATGAAATCTATATCAACTTGAATTTCTTTCAGAGCTCATTACAACGACATAATACGCCTCATCCCAAAGATCTTCAATCTTGGCGAAAGAAAATGGCTAAAAAATTGCAGACAGACGGCAGTTTACTTCATCACGATCATCAACATCCGTTTCAACCCAATGTACACGCGCACACGGACTCATTACAGCCATCGATCTCATCAGGAAATTCACAAAATAATAAAATACAAATCGATACCATTCCAAATTCACGGCAATCTATCGAATACATACCGCCTGAAATCTCCTACGAAACTCATCATGATTCAGATGACGTACGTTTTTTGAATCTGTTTNGACAATGTTGATGATTGTCTTTTTTTGTCTTGTCTACAGAATGAACATTCCGGTGATCATATGGTTTATATTGAAAAACGTGTCGAATTTACCGATGATTTGAACGATAATGAAGATGAAAAAGAGCCGAGTCACGCACAGAAACTTCATCGACGTGATACACCACATCATCTTAAAAACAAACGTATTCTCAACAAAAACAACGATTCAGCTGCGATTGATGTATTGAAAACGTCTTGTTTTTGCTCTTCTTCATTTATTCAATTGATTTCTTTTTCTAGCAAATTATGTCACATAGTCCAACAAAATCTTCGGTTACAAGTGAAAGAAAAGAAGTAAAAAAAAAACAACAAAAACTATATAAACTAAAATGGATTTGAATCGTTCTTAGTCAATGCCAACGAATACGCGTCCAATAAATGTTCACGAAGAAGAATTGTCGATAACTATCCATCGAACACCGAATACTGGTCTTGGTATTAGTATTGCCGGAGGTGTTGGTTCGACAGCATATAAAAATAACGATTATGTAAGCAAACAAACAAAGACGAAATTCACGGCAAAAAGAAAACTTTTTCTTTGCTTAGGGAATATTTTTAACGAAAGTAACGGATGAAGGTCCAGCGAGTCAAGCTGGTTTACTCGTTGGTGANAAACTTTTGTCGGTCAATGGCATTTCGTTAGTCGATTGTGAACATAGCGAAGCGGTATCTGCCTTAAAAAGTGCCGGTGATACGATTGAAATGACGATTTCAAGAGAAATCTGTCAATCGATGGATGATTGTTCGATTAAAAATGAAAATCTTACGTTGAAAGATGAAGAAAAACAAAATGCTAAAACTGCTCTTTCACTCACCGGAAGAAATTCATCATCATCATTAAATATTGGCGATCGAATTCTAACNATCAATGGAAATAATAATACATCGAATATTAATCACGAACCGACTGTTAATATGATTAATAATGGAGGAAATACNATGAAATCAACACTTTCGAAAGGAAAAATTATCGATAATACGATTGAAGTTTGTGATTTTTTTTCTCGAATTTTAATATAAAAATTGAATTCGATTTTTGATTTCGTAGGAAGCACGTATTATTAAAGGAAATGGTCCGATGGGCTTGAGTATCGTCGGTGGAGTTGATCAAGCTTGTTCACCATTTGGTATCGAACAACGNGGTGTATTTGTATCGAAAGTAAATTTCAATTTCGAAAGAAGAAGAAGAAGAAGAAACGTACGACTGTGAAATTGATTGAATAGATTCTTCCGAATGGTTCGGCATCTCGAACAAATCTTCGTATCGGTGATCGAATATTAAAAGTCAATGGCAATGATGTCACGCAAGCAACACATTTAGAAGCTGTACAAGCACTTTTACAACCAGTAAATGAAGTTGTTTTACTTGTNCGACATGAACCACAACCTCCGGGATTAAAAGTAAATTGAAATGATGTGAAAAACAGCTTCGAAAAATTTCCTTCTAGGATGTTGTTTTAACGAAACAACCGAATGAAGCTCTTGGCATTCGAATCAACGGCGGCATCGAAGGCAAACGTGTGAATCCCGACGATTCGGAAGATGATGGCATATTTGTGACTGAAGTTTGTTTCATTACCTAAACAACAATTTCATCTCGGTTCTATTTTTCATATTTTTCAGGTGAAAGAAAACACTCCGGCATCAGGCATTCTCACAGTTGGCACTCGAATTCTCGAGGTAAGTCTTCGATTTTCTCTATCATTTTCTCTCTCTCTCAAAAAAAAATAACAATTCCACGCCGCCATGGTTGCAATGTTTTGCCTCATTCGTTCTCGTGTGATGTATCTGTCGTTTCATGTCAATATCTTTTGTTTTTTTTTCTCAAATCATTATTTGTCTTTTTTTTCTCGCATCGTAAGTATATCCAACAGCACATTTCGAGAAAATCTAGATTAAATTCACCTACACTGATTCACCAAGAAAAAGAGAAAAAAAAATCTCATTAAATATGGTTTATTAATGAATTTATTGATTTATTTTCCACATAAACTATGTTTTCGTCTGTTCAAGCTGCTTACTGTGTCTTCGCCCATATGCTTTAACACCACCCAATAATCACATATATGCCTTATGTATAAAACTAAAAGCCATACCGACAAGAATATTGATTCTTCTAGGCAGTTAATTGTTCATGTTCGAAACGTTGGTTTTGTTTATCACAAAAATCTTCATCATTGAGTCAAACATCTTCGTCGTCATCGACGCCAATCGATGATGTATCGATACGAGATTATTGTGAAACAAGTTTAGATGATATTGTTCACTTAAAAGGCTTGTTAACATTCGATACATTAACAACAAAACATCTTAAACGTGCTCGTTCGACAGGTTATATTAAGAAAAAGAAATTATCACGAATAAAACGAAGAAAAATTCGTTCGTGTTGTTTAACCGAATTATTTCATTCAACAAAACGAAATCTTTCACAAAGAAAAGCAAATTTATCATTAACAAAACAAATCGTTGCACCAATTGTCAAATTAAAAGATATTGTCTCGACATCATTTTCCATTTCATCATCATCATCAATAGCAAGTCACGACAAATTAAATGATTCATTACCAATAACAGCAACGAAAACTGTCGAGCAAACTCCACAATTATCTTGTAAATCATTTTCATTCGATCCATCGTTTTCACTCATGTCGACGCCGAAACTAAATCTCGTTCATTCATATTCATCGATATCAAATTATCGTATTCAATCTCAGTTCATTCCACGTCAACATTCGCTCGAAGAAGAAATTCATAATGAAGAATGTGAATATTGTACAAGTGAAAATGCTCTTTCGACGAAGATCGATTCGAATAACAATACATTCGAGAAAATCTCGTTGCAATCATTGAGTCTCTATCAAGCGGTTGAATTATACTTATCATCGAATAATACTTCACATGATCTATGTGATATTTCTTCAATAGTATCTGAACAACATGCGAACATAAACGAAACCAAACAATTGAGTCTTTGCGAAATTAATGAAATTATCCATGCGATACATGCAGATATCGATGATAATGATGAACGAAATCAAATCTTAGATTCATTAGCTTTATCATTGAGACAAGTTGCTGAAGAAANACCGGTTGTTCTACCTGAGGAGCCAATTGTCGAACAGCAACACCAACAACAACAACCTCATGGACTTGGTCAGATTTTAGTTCGTGCGGTTATGTATGATATTGTGATGAAATTATTACATTTTTATTTGCTTTTACTCATGTGCTATGGACGTTTACTTTAAATTCGAAATATTTTTGCATAATATAAACAAATCTTTGATTCGTTGTCGTCGTCGTCGTCATTTCTTTCTTGCGTGTATCGAGTTTTGTAATAATGAAAAAAAAACGAATGAGGCAAAACATTTGATGCATTGAAAAAACATTCTCTTTATTTCTATTTCTCTTCTTTTTCGAACAAAAAAAGTATCATTATTTAAATCTAGGTTAATAATCAGAGTTTATTTGGTGCTCGTTTGGATGATGCTCAAAAATGGCTCAGTGCACCGACCGATTCACTTCATTTACTTATTTGTAATGGTTTCAAACCACCACCGCAACAAGTAAAATTCTTACTACCAAAAATAATTCTTATTTATTTGTTTTGTCAAATTCAAATAGGTCGTCACTCCTATCACAAGTCCAACTGTTAGTATTCAAAAACAATCGTCATCTCCTGTTCCGAATCGTCCATTAGTTTCACCGGATCTTATTTCGCCAACATTATCAACGAAGTCGAATGGAATCTCTCCACGAGTAAACTATTTGATGATTTGTTTTTCGATTGAAAATAATTGTTGTTTTTCTTTTCTGTCAGCCAACACAACCGCCACCTGTTCCAGCGAAACCAAAATTTCGTCTTTCGAACAATTCAACGACGCCTGTCAATGGAGACAAAATTCAAATGAATCCAATTTCGCCATCACAACAAAATGGTTTTGAACTTGATGAAGTATATTTTTTGAATTCGTCATTTATTCTTGCTTTGAGTTAAGCTCTTTTTCGTGTTTAGTCTGATTTATCAATCACTGAATCCGAACGATCATTTAAAGACAAAAAGAAATTTTTCGAAAGTGGTTTCAAAGACACAGGACCAAAACCAAAACGTAAGACGGAAGGAAAAACAATAAATTCGAATTGAATTTGTTTTTTTTTGTGTTTTTAGCTCGACAATTTAAATACATCAACGAACATGAGCTAATAAAAATGAAGCAAGAAGACGGTAAATATTCGATTATGTTTTTTAATCCAGGTGGATTTAGAAGATTGAAGTCTATCCTCTTAGCATTACATGTGTAGGAAGTATTTGTCATGAAGAAAACAAAAAAGAATCAATTCTATAGTTCACTAAAATAGACGCGAATTTCCTTAGTTCTGACGTAGAAAAGAACAAATGAACTTGAGAATTTATTCACGCATATTAATAATTGTCCCATATTTTTAGAACAAAAAGTGAAAACAATGAGCTCAACCGAATTGCTCGAATCTCGTACTCATTTCATTCACGATAAGACCGATTCGGAATTAATTCAAAGTACTCTATCTCAATATCAAACACCAACGTATCTTGCTGAGTATGTACATCGTTGTATTTTCTCGTTGTTGTTCTGGTTAAAATATTTTCATAATTGTTAAATAAATTAACTCAACTAGACGAACATCATCGTGGGGAATCTATAAGCGACGTATTTCGCTCGCTAGTTTTTCCCATTATTTGTGAGTGTTTAACGAAATGAAAAAAAAAAACGCGTACGATTCGAGGGAGCATTGATTTATTAACAATTTGATTTGTTTTTCTGCATTTCTGGACGAATAATTGAATGTTCATGTTTTGATTTTTGCTTATGTAAATTTAGACCCGAAGAAGATGAGGATGATTTTATTCCACAACGACCCGATCGAACCATTTCTTCAGCTGCCAGGTAAAATATATGACGAAAGTCAACGAACAAAACCTCAATCTTCATTGTAACCGCATGCTATTGTCTGCTGTTTTTTTTTCTCGCTTCATAGAATAACCTCGCTCGAATGTGAAATTCCTTCTGCTCATACCATGCTTTCGAATTTTGCTCTTGGTAAACGAAGCAAATATATAATCATGAATAGAATTTTATTTTCGTTTTTTTTCTTTTGATATTTTAGTCGAATCCGGTATGACATAATGGGAATTAATGAAACTAAAAGTGATTTAGTATAAAAACTACAATTTAATTAAACCAATGTGAATAGAATCATCCAACGAACTTAGACTTATGCAAAATAAATAAATGTCTTTATGCATTGTACATAGACGTACATAGAGTTTTCCTTTCCTCGTTTTCTTTTTTTTTTCTTCTTCTTCGTCTAACGGTGACATTTGTCACTGTTTTCTTTGTTCGCTTGTTTCTTTTGAATTTGAAAATTTAATCTGAATCGTCTGGTTATTTAAAAAAACCAAAACTATTTGAGAAATATTCTTATTTGTTGTTGTGTTTCTTCTTCTTCTCTCTCTCTCATTTTTTAAAAACTGATTGTTTGTCCTCTCATATGCACACATTCGTTCTCCTTCTCCTTCTTGTTCTCATTCATTTCTTTTTCTCTTTGAAAGTAAATATAAAGCGAATTTATTTCTATTCTTATTTTTTCATTTCTATAGTAACTGCCTACAATAATGTTTGTTGCTATATGATCTCGATTCGTCGGTCTCTGCTCTATGATGAAAAGGTGAAAGAATTGAAAAGAGAAAAAAGAAAGAAACGCGAGAAAAAAAAGAAACGTAAGAAAGCTAGTTAGTTATTGTCAACGGCATTCAGCATAGTGTTTGACTGTCTCGAACTCATTGATTATATATATTTTTGTTCTCGTGACTAAAAAGTAAGAATGGCCTCGCAAAATGAAGTCGATGATATGATTAAACGAATTCAAGCATCGAAAGGAGTTCACGGTATTAACTTTTATTCGAATTAATTTAATCGTTTCTTTTTTTTTTTATTAAAAATAAATTTGTAAATAGGATTAATCATAATTGATTCCGATGGTATACCTATTCGAACAAGTTTGGATAATGAAACAACATTACATTATGCGGCTCTGATAAGTCAATTGACAATTCATGCTAAGCGTGTTGTAAGAGAACTTGATTCAAGCCAAGAATTGGAACAACTTCGTAAGAAAATATTTAAAAAGAGATTATCAGTGAAAATAATGACAAGTTCTATCTAGGTCTTCGTTCTCATAAACATGAAATCATCGTTGCACCTGAGAGTAAATACATTATGATCGTCATACAAGTTCCTGAAGCGCTTTAATAACGTTTTCATTTTTTCATAGCTCGTTTTCTTTTTATTTAAAGAAAAAAATATATATAAACTTCAAATAACTGTTTTCACTAATGGTGAATGCACCGGTATAGATGAAAAACAAGCTTTATACTGGTAAGAACAAAACAAAAATAAAATAAAGAACTCAGTTATAGTGTGTTAAAAGAGTAAAAGGACGCAGAACAAAGAAAAAAAAAAGAAGAAGATTTCAATGAGTTTGAAAATAATAATAATCAAATAATTAATTCAATGAGAACCAGCTATTGTAATAATTAATATTGATCATTATTATTAACACAACTCCTAGAACTATTTAGCTATGAAAGAAAGGAAAAAGAAAACAAAAAATACGGTCGATCAACGAACGGTATTGAACAGAAAAGAAAAACAAACGATGCTTCTCTATGGAAAGAAGCTAAGTGATGACATTGTTGGAGTTAAAAGAAAGAGTTGTTGGTTTTGATGCATGCCAAAGATATCATTGACATCATCGATCGAAGGAAAATCTTCGATAAATTTAATTTTTTCGTCTGGATATGCTTCGTCCATAAATGGAAGTAAGTTGTCCATGTAGCCTATTTCTTGAATAGGCGATGATGATGATGTTAAACTATCTGATGAACTTGTTTGTGAATCGATGTATTCATGGCCGATTTGCGGTGTTTGTTGAGCTTTATCGTCGTAGTTGCAAAGCTCGCTTTTGATATTCAATTGAGTTATACGTCGACGTTTTCGTCGTTGAGGTAGAACAGTCACTGGACAAACAGTTGATAGTTTGCTGAAATTTAAACATTGCTCATTGTTCACTACACACATGAAAAACAAGAATAGATTTTCATTTTACAATTTGTTTTTTAATTTCGAAATATTTACATAAAATATTCGTAGGCATTGGAGGTGGACTTGCATTGTTGTTGTTCGATGTTGAAAATAAGGCTTCTTGTTGAACTGCATGTTTTAGTCGTTCAGCATTTTGTCGATTTGCATAAGTTATACATTCGAAACGTACTGATGGACTAGACAAGAAGAACAAATACATATTTGAATATATCTATCATCGAAGATCGCCTCTCATACTCGATTAATTGCGCAAGAAATCCCAATTTCATAGCTTTTCGTCGGCCTTCCATGATCATATGTGTATTGCATAGAAAACTAAGACGATCACCATTTCGCGTATAGAAATCGAACACATTCATTGTTGTATAATGTTGACCAAGAACTATGAAGCAAAATGATGCTGAACAATGAATCTACTTGTTAAATAATCTTACTGCAATTTTGTCGAGCTTGTTCGAGTAAATACAAATGTTCCGATGCGATAAAACGACTAATCGAATGATCAATTAATTCATCAGCTTTGAAACCCAAGAGAGATTCAATACTACAAGCAAAAAATTAGATGATTATTGAGTNATGTCAGACGAACTTTGTCGATATTTCATTAATAATTAATTGGTCTGTTAGAACCAAACGAAATGTTGTCGCACTAGTTGAACCGACACTATTTGTTGGAATATTCGGTGTACTCGAAAGAATTTGTTCGCAACGAGCAATAAATAATGGTTCTTGTTGTTCTTTATTTTCATCGTTATTAATGAAGACATGATGGCCAGTCATTAACATTGACTAAAAAAGGGATAAATTGAAATGTCGATTGACTGAATCATTCATTTCCGGAATATCCTACTTTGGATTCGGTATGAGTACGGCTAGGTCGTTTGCCACGCGGTAGATTCCACGTACAAATAACTTGTTGTTCCGAAACTGTAACTGTTGATAACACTTGACGGATTGATTCATGATCATCGACATGAACGCAGTCATAGATTTTTGTCAATTGAGGATAAAGTGATCGCTAACAAACAAACAAACAACGAATTAGTATGTCCTGAAAGTACGCACTCTTCAACCTACCACATTTTTACGTAAGTATGATTCAATATTATCACTTAAAAGAACGATTCGGCCACTTGTATTAAGAACAAGAAAAAAACCATTTAGCTCGTCGATAGTCGATGAACTTTCGATACCAGATATTAAATCAACATTACCTAAAACACATTCAATGAATCGATTATTAGATTTCACAGGCAACAAAAAAACAATAACAATAACAACTTACGATTGTATAAATAAGAAGGCCAATATTTTTCTCGAAGAAGACGCGCCAGCGTCAAACTTAGAATATCATTTTTATTCAATTTATTGTCAGCNTCATCANATATTGGATCTGCGATGAGTTGACCTAAGGCTTCCAGAGCTTGATTTGTTTGTCGACGACGTTTATATGGTGTGCTATTACTAGCAATTTGATTACCATTAAGATTAGGTGTCACTAATGGACGCTAATCAGTGCGAAGAAGGAAGAGAAAGTTGAAAACAAATGAGTCAAACTGAGTTTTGAATTACTTTATGACCGTTTTGTTGAGACATGGTGCTCGGCACAAAAGTCGTTCAACGACAAGATAAAGATATCTTCGAAACTGTCCAGCAGCTGAAGAGAAAAAGTCGAGAGGAGAGAACGAACGAACTCGCGTCGATAAAACGTATGCACGCAAACGCTATGCAAAAATAAGAAATGACGAGAGACATAGACTCCTGTATTTACATCTTTCTCTCTCTCTTTTTTTTTTGCTTTACCTTATTTTTTTTCTCNATTTTCTCTCTATTTGTCGACTATTGACGAGACTATACGTTCTTCGCGTTCTCTTCTTCTGCTCTTTACGCTTTTCATCTACGACACTTACAAGTCTTTTCTTTTTTCTTCATATTTCGTCGTTATTTTTTTCTTACCTGTATGAAAAAAAGAAAATAAATATACAAGAGACCATCTAATGTATTTTCGAATGACGTTGACCGCCTACACTCCTTCGAAAATTCGCTTTCGTCACATGCACTTTCTTTGCTTTCGTGTGTATTTTCTAATAATCAATATAATTAATCGTAAAAAAGAAGAAATGACAAAAAGAAACTAAACTATATCAAACTTCGACCAATCAATCTTTTATGATTCATCGAATCTTTCTGAGTCATTGTCATTAACATCAACAAAGATAACAATCAAGATAGTTGTGATTTCAACAACTTCTCGTTCTACACACATGAATTTATTCTATTTGAATTATTGTTTCATCCAATTAACCAAACAAAGACACGTTATCACACAGTAACGTTCTTTTCTGACTCTGACAGTAAATACTTCGGTTCAAATGAACGACGCAAAGACTAAGAGTTTAAACTAAGATTTTCGCGATTATAATTACGGGTGCTTCATGATTTGTAAAGATTTAATATATATATATATATAGACACAGCTGAACAAAATAAGATGTATATCGTTTTCGACTTTATACAGATTAAAAACGATCTATGTTCGATGTAATCTTCAAATAAGAACCAGTACGTTCTCAACTCTTCAGTTAAATAATATCTCGATTATTTGTTGCAGATACGTTCTCATTTTCAAATAGTTTTTGTTTTTAGAAGAACACCTTCGGATTAAAAAAAAATATCAATAAAGCAAAATGTTTAGCAGAACGAAAAAAGAAAAAGAAAAAGTAATTGATTGCTTGAATAAAAAAAACAGAAAATTGCACAAGAAGAAACCAAAGCACGAAATTGAATTGGTTGTCGTTAGGCAAATGTTGACGCTTACTAAAATAGAAAAAAAAACGAAACCGAAAGTGTTTTAACCTGACACGAAAAAAAATTATTAACTATACTTGTTTTCGTGGCAATTCAACGTTTAATTTGCTTGCAAGTTGTTTACCAAAATCATCGTCAACTTTGGCGAAAATAGCAACCGAACGCTGAATAATATCTTTCGCGGTACATTGTTGTAAATGTTCGACAATATTTTCAATTAAACGTGCACGAGCAGCATCATCCAAAACTTCCTAAGAAATGTTGTTTTTTTTGTCGTATTAAAAAAGATCGATTCATCATACTCTATAGAAGACTCGAGGTTGTGTGAAATTGTCATCATCACCTGCTTCATGTCGAGCAGCAAGACCTGATTCTAATGTTGCATGTTCAAGATTTCTCTCACGATTTACTACTTCGGGTCCATTGAAGCTATTTCGATAGTAATTCGGTCGACCACCTAGATAAACAATTTCTTTTTCTCGTGCATCAATCGAACTCGTATCTTATTCATACCGAAATTACATCC
>JGI26536J50258_1002058_pt1 | contig 13102 bp, 9 predicted proteins | sample ThiBiot_750_plan_FD_50258 | JGI IMG/M metagenome (IMG submission 50258)
TCGTTTTGCAATTGAATGAAGATCCTTTTGATAAAAAAAAACGAAGAAGAAAATCACTTCACAATGATTTCGAAGGAGAACTACTTGTTGAGTTACACGTTGAATAAGACGAATATTATTTCGTTCGAAATAATCGAGTTTATCTTGTAATAAATGACATTTAGTTTTTAATTGTTCATTATATAACAGTAAATTTCGACATTGATTTTGATTGGCATCGAATTTCTTTTGTAATTCCGTGTCTAATTTTCAGAATAAAAGAAAATTTAAATTTTTTTTTCTTAAAATAAAACACAAACATTGCTCAGTTTGATAATGTTTGACATCGTATTCATTCAAATGAATATTCGTATTTTGTAATTGTCTAAAGACACAATAGAGAAAAAGCAGGTTTCTCAATGAGAAATTTACTTGGTTAATTGATGAATTTCGTTTCTCAATGGTTGTAATGATGTTTGAAATTGAAGATCATCATTAACAAATGAAATCGTTGTTGAAAGTACTTTGTCAAATCGATTCCATAGGTGTGGCGAATCGTTTGAATTTCGAGTTTGAATTTGTTTTGCAATGGTTTGAATTTTGGTTAATTGTTCGGAAAGAAAATGTTTTGCCGATGGTTTTGACGTTGGATGATGTTTGTCTGATGATGGCACATGGTCACATGATGAACTTCGAACTAAATCTTCTTCATTCGATTGACTTTTTGTTACTTTAATTGGTGATGATCGTTGTCGAGAAAGATTCGTAACTGACGAAAGACTTTTCTTTGTTGAACGTTGCTGAAGACTTTGCGTTGGAGACGAACTATGCCCCGTTGTTTTACGAGATTTCGAAGAATTCTTTGTTAATGGCTCCTTTTTTAAGTTAAAACACGATGAAAAGATCGTCAAAATTACAAATTTCTCTTGTAAACAAACCTCAAGAGTTGAATGTAAAGATTTCGTTGGCGAATAAATTGTTCGATAATCATTGAATTGTTTTTCATTCATTGGATCTGAAGACATTTTAATTATGATGAGAGACAAAGAAAAGGATTTCAATTGAATAAATTTACTTGTTTTATTGACAGATGATTTCATTCCATTTATTTTACTGTTCTGTTTTTTCGTTCGCGTATTTATTGACGTTGTTTGTTGCTGTTTTTTCCGATTTGTTTGACGAACTGTAGGCGATTTTACATCTTCACGTGATTCTTGATTTTATAATCATGTAGAAGAAAAAGAAAGAAAAATTTCAAAAGTTTTGTTTTTACCTTGAATATTAAGAAGATTTTTTAATAGGTCCGAATATTGATCAAATTGTTTGCTTGTTCGGTAGACAACCGTTTTCGACATGGAAGTTTTTTGACTAGATTAATCAATTAACGTTGAGAAATATTCGTATTGAATGTGGTTTTTATTCTATTGAAATGAAAATCTGATTAAGAAGAAGAGAAACTTTGTCATATTACCATTTGTAAAATAAGGAAATCGTCATTTGTATTTCCTTTTCTTCTTATCAAGTCTACCAATTTGTATTTACTTGACCTATATTTATCTACAATTAGTGATTTTGATAAGATTTTCTTTTGAACAGATGATCGAAGATTTAAACGAGAACAGAAAAGAGAATTTCGTGGAAATAAATAATTTTATCGTTTGAGAACAGCTGTTTTCTTTTCACTTATTTCGAATGTGAGTGTTCTGTTGTTGGTTCGATAAGTAGGCGAATTGCTCGGGGGTGTAAGTTAAGTTTGTTATTGTCAAAATAAAGATGATGTCTTAAAAGGTAGACAGTTGATATATACATGTCTGGATGGATGCATATATTTATGCATAGATCTCTTAGAAAAAAACAGAACAAATTCTGATTAAAATAAGCAAAAAATATTGTATTCGATTTTTTTTTCTTCTTCCTCCTCTTTTTTTTTTCTTGTATATGTTGTCAAACATTGAGAAAATGAAAGAAAAGGACTTTATTCAAATAGAATGTCAGAGAAGAAAAAACATTGGAATAAAGAAAAGGCGAGATGACGAACAAGGCTTGACTTTTGTCTACAAACTTTGAATTTCAAATTAGAAATATGTTGAACGATTGTTTCGTTCCATCGAGTGTTTGTATACGCACACTACTTGACGTCAATTTCAAATTGATTGTTTAACAACCAAGAGCTCGAAAAAGAAATGTTCACTAAACTGGAAATTTTATGGATTCGAAAAAAAAAGGTCTTAACTTTTCTACGATTTATTGTTTGAAAAACTCGTAGAATAAGTGAGGGTTTTATTTGTTGACTATTGAAAAAATTGTCAATGTCTTTGACTGACAGAAGAAAAAGAAAACGAAGCGAGAATTTGTCATTGCGTGTTAATATTAAAAAAGAAAGAAAAAGAAAAGAAAAGGTTTTTCTATGAACGTTCGAATTTCTCCAAACGGAAATATTTGTCAATGAGAAAATCAATTTTAAAAGAGACCTATTGTTAGAAAGTTTTCTTCGGAGTAAATTTTCTTCTTCGTTCTTTCTTTCTCAATGATGATTTTATCGATTGAATGAGATGCTCATATTCATTGTAAGAAGATCTTCTTACTTTCTCAAATTTAATAAATCATCAAATATGTCTCGTCATCATCGATCAAATTTATTCGACATTTCTTTTCCTTTGCTTTTGTTGAGGAGAAAAAGAACCCAAGTCGAATATGAGTCGACTGATGTAATGAGAGAGAATAATATTTGTATTGATCAATTATTCGTCTTTCGTTGTATTGCAGTGAAATTTCTAGGCGTAATCGTCATCAATGAAATAATATCTGCATGTTTGTGTTGAGGTTGTTCTTAAAAGTTTATCGGTCTTTTTCAAGTGTCTTTCAATGGCTTCGAATGTCATTTAGAATAACAAGACATTACTCAGGCCTATCAAATGTGCATAACTCATGTTTTCTATGTATCAAATTGCTCATTGAAGATTTATTTCAAGAGAAAATGTTCATGTATTTGTATTTTGACGAATAGTAATCAATTGTCGACGTTCTTCTTTTGTATATGCTGGTCGAGCACCATTACCATAAGAAAGTGAGACAATTGTACTTTGACCATCTTGTAAATTGATCTACCAATTCAAAGAGAAAAATGAAGAATAGATTAAAATGCAAGATCAGCTTTTTTTACAGGAAAATCTAAATCATAGCCTTTTAATATTGAATGTTCGATATTAGCTGGTTCTAATTTATGTTCTTTTGATAAATTCGGATATTCATCTCGTATTTTTTCTTCGATGACATCACGAAACTATAAAAAAAAACAACAACAAACATAAAAAAAACACGAAAAAAAAAACTCGAACATACTAATTCGAATTTTCGTTGATACCACGGATTAGCAGCTAATGATGATGTAGGTGTTGTTGGCATTGATACTGTACGAAGTATCGGTGGACGAGGATTCGGAGTTTGTGTTGAAACATCCGATGTATTGCTCGTTGTTACTTCACTCATCTTGAAACGAAAATAATATTCACAAGNTACAGAAAAAGAACGTCGAAGAAGGACGAAGAAATAAATAAAAATAAGGTCCTTTTTTCTTCGTATGTCATTTANTAGAAAACGATCGATAATTAATCACAATTGCGCCTGTCATCTGATTGATTAGATCAAATCAAATGAAAGTTTTCGTTTTAAATATTCTCTCATTGATTCTTCAAATTTCAATAAGTACAAATATACGCTATTGTAGTATACATTTCGTGGTCGATTATCCGTTATGGTCATTGGTATTTGTTTTGTTTTTCTCGATTGGAAAAAAAGAAAATTCCATGATTTAGACATATCGAACACGAGCTAATCGAGATTATTTTCGAACAAATACTTTACTGAGTTCGTATATCTATCGAAATGTCGAAGGTTTAAATGAATTATACGGTCATTATCGTTTTCCTTATACAGCACAAATAACAAATATAACCGTACAATTTGTCGTACATGGAATAACAAGTGACTTTTTTTTGTTCGAAAGAGAAGAATATAGTCAAGATGAATCTATTTCAGTGATAACACAAACGATTTGTGACGAAAAAAATGATCAATCTAAAACTGTTTTACATGAATTTTGTAACGAAGAGATTAGTAGTGATGCTTTATTGGACCTTGTCGTTCGATTTAGTGATTATGATAAACAAACAAGTGATAGTGAACCAGGTTGTTTGTATTATGGAATGACATCGAGAACACTTCGATTACAGAATAATAAAGGAATTGCATTAGGTTGGTCATGGAGAGGACGTCTTTGTAGTAATTTAGAAGAGATTACTCGTTGGGCACCTTCAACAAATAAATTCAATCCTCGATATCTCGGAAGTGTTGGAGTCGTGACAACGAATTTCGATGCAACTGAGTAAATTTGAATTAACAAAAAAAAACGAAAATGATTAAACAAGAACTATTTTAGTTTCAGTTTAAATAAATGTGAAATGACATTCTTTCATGAAGTCGGTCATTCATTGAATGCCAATCATGATAATGATGTTGAATACGAACATCGAAAAAAAGAATGTAATCCAACGGATGCTGAAGGTGGAAGTTATTTAATGTATGCATCAGGAACTGAAGGTCTTCTACCAAATAATCGAGNCTATTCGCATTGTTCATTGGATGCGATTTCGTATTTTTGATTTTAAAGGAAAATTTTCATTGAGCAAACGAAANTTTTTTTTGTAGAGAATTTATTCAAAGTCTCGGCAAACGACATCCGGATTGTTTGTCAACATCAAAAAAAGTCAAAAGTAAATGTGATGGCACATTTTCTGCCGATGAAGTCTGTGATGAATATGGAACAACGGCTACATGTTGTACATCGGATTGTAAACTTAAACCAGACGCTGCTTGTTCGCCAGTTTGTTTTCTTGACTTTCACATTTTCGATATCGAATAGGCAAAATTTTCAAATTCTTTAGTCGGCTGGTTCATGTTGTCAATATTCATGTCAATTTTATCCTTCAGGACATGAATGTCGACAAGAAAGTGAATGTAAAACCTCGATTACATGTTCAGGTTCATCGGCTACTTGTCCTGAAGATGATCCATCGACTTTCAAAGCCGATAAAACAATCTGTGGCAATGGAACATTATTATGTTCGAATGGTTTATGTGAATTATCGATTTGTGATTTATATTCTCTTTTACCTTGTCAATTGAAACAAAATGAAAATGAATTCTGTATGATTGCTTGTCAACAAACGGATGGATCATGTGTATCATTTCATCAAATTGATTCCAAATCAGATCCATCGAAACCTCTTTATTTTCCATGTTCGTTACGGTTTTTTTAAAAAAAAATATTTTCAAGGTTTAGTTTGATTGTTTCTAGATGGTTCATCGTGTAATTCGAATCAAGGATTTTGTGATCAAAAACATCAATGTATTCCTTTGATATTCGATGAAAATACGAATTTAGTTGGTGCTGGTTTTAGTTCACTTCTTCTCAATGATTATTCCGGTCTATTGAAAAAATACTGGTGGATCTTTTTGCTCTTTATGATTGCACAAATCATATTAATTCCTATTGGTCTATTACATTTTCGTAGTCAATGTATTCCTTCAGATAATCCTTTTCTTCAATAAATAAATTATACAGAAAATTCAAAAAAATATATAGTCAAATTCAGCATTTGTTTCACCTGAACTTGTTGTCCATGATGAATGCCAACTATTTACTTGGGAATAATTTAGTAAAAGAGGCGAATCATGATTATATTGATAAATATCTTTGTTGAATATTGTTGGTATTTGTTCGGTATTTCGTCTGAGTTTACATAAAATAATTATTTGACTGTAAACTAAAATTTTAAAGAAACCAACAATACCAATCATTGAACTATTCAATAAAATGAAATAGGAATTGGAATTCGATGATAATGTTAAACATTCAATTCGATTGATTAGCGTAAGAAAACTAAGAAGAATAATTAATGTTGAAATTAATGTTCCAATTATATGAATAAATATCGAAATCGAACAAGAAATCGAATTACGTCGCCAAATAACAATCCAAATACTAATTGGACATAAAAGTAAAAATGGCATCGACCAAAAACCAACTGCAATATGATACGGACATGTTTTATTGATAATAAAGAGAATTTGTAACACTAATATCGCCACAGCATTCAGGAATTCGATAAATGATAAACAAAAATGTGCCAAAACTTTTTGAATCAATTTAAATTCATAACGAATTCGACTGTTTATCAAGCTGAGTTGCATTTTATCAATAGAACACTTCTTCTTTTTCTTTGATTCAATTCATTTGTTCTGTTGAGAGAAAGCAGAAGAATAAACAGACTATTCGTGATACGTTCAGATTACTTGACCAACAATGAACGCAAGGTAAAATTACTTGATAAACATAACTGGTCTTTGTTTTGAAATAACAAAAGAAAATTAAAAATCACTTGAAAGAGACATTGCCGATTCAATGTTTAGAGAAATCTAACAAATTATAACCATTAACTCTCAAAGACAATTCTCTTTCGTTATTTTATTTACTTTTCAAACAAGAAATCATTCGATTCTATGTATTCCNAACAATTTACAGATTTTTTTTTGTTTGTCAATNAAGTACTTNCGTCAATTTCCATTTNTCCATCGTCAATTTCAATATCATTCGGTGTTATCTGATTATTTTTCACACAACATCGACGTTTTATGATTTGTCGGTAGTATTTTTTAAGAAAAATAAATTTAACTTCATGACGAAAACGAGCTGATGATAAAATAAATACATAGAAATTGATCTACAAAAATAAGAAAAATAAAAAATTCAATTTCTCAGAAAATTGAAATTACCGCTGAGTTAATTCTAACGAACGAAAGAAATACAATTTGAACTAATTGTGAGACTGCATATGAATACGGTTGAGTTATTGGAATCGGATTGTTAATAGCATAGATTCGACTGAAATTATATGGAAATATTAAACATAGAAAACATAGGACACGAACGAAAACCATTGCTGTCATTTGTCGATCTAAACGACGACGAGCTATTGGAATTTGTCGACGAACTATTCGACGAACATTTCGATATGCTAACAAACTAAATACGACTGCAGTTAAAATCGGCATAAAACCAGCGAGAACTGGATAGAAAAAGAATGAACCATATTCAACAGCTATTGGATTTCCAATGACACATCCAACCAATGGTTTTACTTGAAAAAATAGAGCAAATATAATACTATGCACTGTCCAGATACAAATCATTGTGAAAGCAGCAATTTGAGCGACTCGCATTGTACAACAATGTTGACGTTCGAAAAAATAACTTGTCGAAAAGAATTGATCGGCTGCAGCACAACAAATCATAAAATATGTAATCAAGAGAAATACTTGTGCTAACATGAATTTAATCTTACACCAAGTATCACTAGAATCTGTTCGATCATCACCATAGATCGATGTTAAAATTGTTAAACTCAATGATACAAGTGCATATAAGATATTTGCTATCGATTCAATCGATAAGAAAAATGCTGACCGATTACCTCGAAATAATTTCAATCCTGTAAAAACCAGAAACGTAATTATATTACCAAGAATGCCCAATGAAAGTATGATATAAGCATGATATACAGAATATAATGTAGTAATATGCAAGAGTAATTCGGATGACATTGACTTAGAAAATACTTTAACCTTAAATTTATAAGTTCTCGTTTTTTCTTTCTAGAAAACTACGTAGTATTATTAAAAAATATCTTTATTAAGAAAAAAGTACTCACTTTTATTGGTTGCTGACCTAAAACTTCTATAGTATAGAAGCAAAGAAAATCTGTCTTTTCTTTTAATTAATTTTACTGTCTACTTATTAATCCAACGTTTGCTTGCGGATGAGATATTTCTTTCACAGATTTCAAATCAACACAATTAAGGGTGGCTGGCTGAAGATAAACAATTCATTACTAACATTATTCTGTTTTATAAATAATTAAACCATTTTCTATAGTTTAGTACTTATTCATTTCATTAAAAAACAGACAGACACAAAGACATAAGAATTTCTTTGATACGACTTGAGTATATCAAATTGACATTAAAGTAAATTTAATTGATATCAAATGATCATCTCTCGGTTATCATNTTATCTACGGAAAATGTATTCGTATTGCATATTTATTATCGNTTAAAAAAATAAAACAATTGATTCTCGTTTGTTTAAAAATTTATAAAAAAAAATTAGCCTTTAAAAAATTCTCAAGAAAAAAATATGCGTAATTTACAAAAACAAAACTCAGCACATTTTAATATTGGTCTTATTGATAATCATTTAAAAGATACGAATTTGTGTTTACATCGNGGATAAACTATCCTCAGCACCGTATGTCGTGAAATAGAATATAATTGCANCGAATATAACAATATTAGCTGTTATAACAAAGCCTGCTGAACCACCAATAATCTAAAGAAATCTTTTCCAAACAAAATCTCAATTTCTATTCAATCGACTTACGGTTCCAGTTCGTAGTAAAACGATTGGAAATGCAAATGTAGAAGAAACAAGAACACTTGTTATGAACCAGCAAATATCTGTACCAACACTCGTATCACTCATTCCATAGCTCGATGCTGAACATTGACGTTGGATTGCTATTGGTATTGGGCAAAGAACATAGAATATAAGCAAGAACAGTGGCCACCAATTACTTTAACAAAGATAGATCAAAATTTGTTTATTTATTTATTTGTCTTATCGACATACTATTCTGATAATGCACAACCAAGAATTAACAATGTTAGACCAATGGAACACATGAAAGCCAAAATAACAACACTAATTATCAGAATAGAAGATAGATAATTAGTTTAAACATTACATGTCGAGAAAATACTTGCCCTACGAAGTCAAATTAATTCAAAATATACATTTAAAAATAGTTTTTTTTACCTTTTATTCCTTCGAAAACACCCATTTTTTTAAAAACAAAATCTAATCTAGAATATAAAAAATTTAACAAATTTTTCTCGTGTTCAAAACAAAAACATCGGTTAGATAAATGCAACAAAAAAAAACGACATTCTCTCTCAAGGACATCCGCGAATGAACGGTATACCAACAGGAACACGTTTTTGATAATCTCGATAAACACTTCCATAATGTCGAATTAACGTTGATTCTTCATAAGTAATTCGATCGGCAAAAAACAGCCAACTTGCCTGAACAAAAATAAATTTCAATTTTCTCCTCAAATAAATGATTTTCTCTTACAATTAAATATATAAAAAAACAGACGGGATTTGTTAGTAAAATTTGTGTTCCACATGCCCACCAAAACCAGCCAACGTACGATGGATGACGAACATACGAATAGATTCCAGTCATAATCAATCGATGTTCACTATCGGGCTTATCTTGTATGATATGTGAGAAATGTTGTCGTGCTGTAAACATCGCTAATTTACGTAGATATTCACCGATAATAACCAAAATTAAACCAATGATTGTCCATAAATATTGATAGGATACGCCGTTTGGAAAGAAAAACAATCTTTCAATGAAATATTCACTATAAGCAAGAACAATTGCACCATTGTATTGAGGTGAATGATTTAATAAGAAGGATTTTAAATCCAATCGTCGACGATTCCAAAGAGCAACGGATATATATTCACTTAAATGAAATATTGAAAGAATTATTGTAAATAAACCGATTTGTAATGATGTTAATGACCAAATAACACCGATTGTTAGAAGCAATGTTAGAAAATGTGAACGAATTAACACTTCGAATAGAAAAAATCGACGAACTATTAGAAAATGAGCGACAAATATCAATAATATAAATGAGAATGACGTTAAAAATGAGAAACGATTAACATAATAAACAAATATAAATGGAATCGACAGGATACACGGGACAAATGAACATAAACACGATTGAAGTCCTCGTTGAAACATTGCTTCCGAAGACATTTCTCTTCTCGGTTTTTTATCAATTCTGAAATAAAAAAAAAGAAAAAGACTAGATCTTTGGTTAATAATCTCTCTATGTATACATTTTTCTTTTTTTTTGCTTTTGAGAAGAATAGAAATCCAGAAAAAATAAAGAAAGACTTTGAATATAGAACAGATAAGGTCAGTTGACTTTTGCTTTGCAAAAATCGAAAATAGAAATTCTATTTTCTCGTTCGAAATGACTCGATAAATTCGTGCAAAAAGAACTACTACCGTATGACGAACGTTCTTTTTTCTTTTCTCATCGAAACATTCTCGCAACAGTTACAAGTCCCAATGTGACAACACTTGCATATAANGAATATTTTAATAATGCATCCGTATTCGTAAAATCACTTGTCGAATTAGTAAAATAATTCAATTTCGGATAAACACAAAGATATCCGAGACGAACGTAAATATCATCTTGATGACGAGTTTTATCTCCACGTGGNGAATAAGGTTCTAAANTTCGATTGGAATTCGTTTGTGAACGAAATAGTAAATTGGTAAACCANGATTGAGACATATGTTCGGTTGTTGTTTGAAGTTGAGATTGATTTTGATTTAAATTCGAGTAAATTGATTGAGATGTTAGTGCTGAATAATCGATTGGTAGAGGAATTTTATGTTGTCGACAAAAGAATTCGATAGGCAATGGATAATCTTGTTTCACTGAGAGTTGATCGGCTTTAGTTAGAAGAAATAGACAAGGTAAACGAGGATAATCGGTTTGTTGAAGATAGATGGTTGCAACATTTGAAAATGCACGTGGATGTGTTCGATCAATAAGAAAACAATTGACATTGGCTTGTGGAAATGTGAGTTTTTCATCGGTCTCATTTCGATGACATTCTTCCAAAATTAAACATTTGGTTTCATTTAAAACTCGAACAAAATCAACAGCATAGAATTTCTTTTGTTTAACCGACACTTTCGATGAATAATCATAGGAAAAGAAAGCTTTCGTTTTATTATTTAATTTTTCAGCTAAATCAGCCGAATGACGAACTTGATAAATNGTTGACGAAACAAATCGTTTNAAAAATGAACTTTTACCCGATTCAGACATTCCATAAACATGACAAATGTATGTCATTCGTGATGGTAAACGTGTATCATCAATTGTTGATAGAGCATAGGAATAACCTAATTGAAATAAATATGAATATGTTAGTGATGGTTGACTTTGAGCGAGAAAAAACCATTGAGCTAAATAACCGGACAATGTTAATAGAGGAGTTTTAGATGTTGTTGTTGATGATGATGAAGAATTTAAACGTAGATAAATACAATGTTGAATTTTGGATAATGATTGAGGAAATGATGGAATTATTTCAATAAATGACTCGAATAATTGATTTAATTCATTTAATGTTAAACATGAATCATGATCTTGATCAAAACGACGAAATAAACCGGTCAGATAGTCAATTGCTGATGGAGATAATTCACCAGCAAGATCTTCAGGTGCATTTGGCACACATAATTCTAATTTTCGATTATAATTAAATCGTTCTAATGTTGTATAAATTGTTTCATATTTGCCTTTATTTAAATATAATTCAAATAAACATTCGAATCCTTGATAAGTTAGAGCTGTGATTTGATTTGTAAGATTCTGTATTCCATTTGGTGTTCGTCGTTTAATTTCTCTTTTCAATTGTTCAATTGTTGTCTTATCATTATTTGTCGAATGTTTACCAAAACAAAAATCTTGTAGATTGGTTAATTCACAATCGTTTAANAATTGATCATGATCTTGATCAGCAATTGTAAATATTCGTTTCAAACATTGTTTCAAACGTTTACTTAGTTTATTCGTTGATTCTGAAAGATAATTGATTGGATAGAGAACACATTTTTGTGCTGAATAGAATAATTCGGAAATATTTTTCATTGTTCTCGTTGATGTTTCAATACAAGCTTCGATACGCGAATATATCAACATTGTCAAACGGAAAAATTCTCGATTTTCATCGTTATTTATCGATTGTGTTTCATCATCGACAAGATCGAATTTATTTGCAACAAGAATAATCGGTATTGTTGTTGCACTTCGATCGATCAACGGCAGCCAAACACTGAGAAGTCGATCACGAGATTCTCGACTATCAATTGCATAGACAAGACAAATGACATGCGCTTGTCGAATACACGAATAAAGCGAACGAGATGATTGAAGAAGAGGATTTGGCGATGGACATTCCATTGGCAAAAGTAGATCATCGATTTCATCGGGTGACATCGGTTGACGACCGCAATAATCCATGATAACCGTTGGAACACGAGCTCGTGTTACTTCAGGTGGGATGGAAATATCGTCGGTTGTTGGACGAACCGATGCGTCGCCCATCAATGGATTCGATGGAACAACATCTTCGCTGACTAACGAATAGATTAATGATGTTCGACCGACATTGTCGTCACCTAGGAGAAGAATTCGAATTTCTGACAGATCCATATCGAGAATTTTTAGTCAATTCTCATTTGAATCTAAAAACAAATCATTTATGTCGTTAGATTAGNTTTCTTTTTGTTATCTTTAAACGAAATATTTGATCATTTGGCTTTGTTTTTAAATAATGAATTTGTTGCAAGTCTAGAAATGAAACTACTCGATACAAACGTACACACATTTTGAATAGAGAGACACACAGAATAAACAAAACAAGCGAAGACTATACATTTTTATTAACAAAATCTGATTTAACCAGTTTTTTTTCCTGAGAAAATGAACATTTCGACTTGGTCAAAGATTCGACATTTACAAATATATCAATCGATGAAAAGAATATTCACAAAATAATTGAAAGAAGATAAAAACTTGTTTTCGTCTCCTATTTTCTATGTACAAAAAAGGGATTTCTCATGAATCAAAGACGAAGAAGAAGAAGAACGGAATCGTAAATTATGAATTACTTGTTGATTTTCTTCGATTTGACAAATTCGAATAGGATTTTATTGGAATTGTTGTTGAAATCGAACGTATTCGACGTAAACGAGGTAGGACAGTCGATGATGATGATGGGTCAATAGTTTTTAAATAATCTTCGACTTTTCGTTCATTGTTATCGGCATAAGTTTCATCGATTTCATCGTGATGATTGAGATCAAATGCAGGTTGTTGTTGTTGTTGTTGTT
>JGI26536J50258_1002066_pt1 | contig 13059 bp, 9 predicted proteins | sample ThiBiot_750_plan_FD_50258 | JGI IMG/M metagenome (IMG submission 50258)
GGCTCGTAAAGGCTGTGAAACAGAAGCCCCTGCTGAAGCGGCGACAGCGGGTAGATGTCTTCGATATTGGCTGCGTTATCCACGATTACCCATGACTATCCATGATCAATTCTTTTCGGCGGTTCGCGCCATGCGGCGGACGATGGCATCGAGGCCTTTCTGGCTGAGATTGGCAAGCGGGAAGTCTTTTGGCGTCAACCTGCGATGGGCNGCCGCCGCCGCAATGCGCTCAAGGCATTCGCGGAAATCCCCGGCCACGNGCTCGATGGTTGCGCGCCGATGGTAGTGGCGGCTATAGGTCCAGGCCATCTCCAGGCAGCCGGCAGCGATGTGGCCATCGATTTCGATGAGATGGCTGCGTGCCTGGGACAGGTCGCGGGTAGGGCCGCAGTACCATGGTCCGCTACCTGCGCCCGNCGCAAACTGGCCCATGTAATTGAAGCTTACTTCGGCGGGAGGAAGCGCGGCCAGGAAACGCGAGGCTTCGGGGTCGTGCGATCCGTAGCGCAACAGTCCATAGCCGATGCCGTTATTCGGCACCTTGCTCAACTGGTCCCTGACACGGCTCAGTGCCTGGGCCAGTTCGGCCGCCGATAGCCGGGCTGGCGTTTGGGTTTGGTCCGGTTCACGTGATTGGCCCGGTTCCAGCAGGACCGGCCAGATGGAGGTGAACCAGCCTACCGTGCGCGAGAGATCCAAATCGGGGAAAAGCGGTTCCCGCCCATGTCCTTCGACCTCGATCCACTGTGCGGCGCATCCCGACCAACCGGACAATGCCAGTGAAACGGCGGTCAGCAGAACATCGTTGATCTGGGTGCCAAATGCCTTGGGAACCTCACGCAGCAGCGCCTCGGTTTCCGGCGGCGCCAGCGCCACGATTATCCTGTCGGCGGATGCGACCGTATTCGGTCCCTGGTGGTGATCGATTGGCAGGCGGCCGAGGCGGCTAAGCGGCAGCGAGCGATAGTAATTCCACGTCGTCTGGAAGCGGCCGGTTTCGCCGGCTTTTTCCAGTCGCCGCGCCCAGCGGGNAAATTCTGTTGTTCTGGCGGGCAGNTCGATGGAAATGCCGGCCTTTGCCTGGCGATAGGCCGCCGTGAGTTCCTCCAGCAGAATGCGCCAGGACACGCCGTCGACCGCCAGGTGATGGATGGCGATGAGAAGCTGGNTGCTGCCAGGGCTCAGATTGAAGAGAGCTGTACGGATGAGGGGTCCATTCGCCAGATCGAGGCTTTCCTGCAACTCGGCCGCTCTTGCCGCAAGGCGGGCGTGNTGCATGGATTCCGATAATCCCAGGAGATTTTCAACCAGGAGCGAGGATGGAACGGTTTTGTCCGGCGCTACGCACTCCTGAATCCAGCCGCTATCGTCGCGCCTGAATCGCAGCCGCAATGCCTGGTGCCGGGCAACAAGTGCTGTTATGGCGGCTTCGATCGCCCCGCTGTCCACGGCTCCCTCAATGGGCAGCATGACCGCCTGGTTGTAGTGATGAGGGTGGCATAGCGCCTGCTCGAAAAACCAGTGCTGGATGGGTGTCGGTGGAATAAGCTTGCCATCATCCGCATTCTCGGCATGATAGGAATCATGTTCGGCAGTGGGGGAAGCGGGTGCGGCGGCGAGGCGTGCCTCGGATGCCAATTCCGCGATGGTTTGGTGCTGGAATATCTGCAGGGGAGTCAGGTGCAAGCCGGCCTGGTTGGCGCGCGCGGTAATCTGGATGCTCAGGATCGAGTCGCCTCCCAGCTCGAAGAAGTTTTCATGGATGCCTATACGTTTGAGACCGAGCACCTGCGACCAGATCGCCGCCAGTGCTTGTTCCTCTGCCGTGGAAGGCGCGACAAACTGGCCGGATGCATTCCCGGATGCTTCCGGATCCTCTGGCCGGGTGGGCGGGGGCAGCGCCTGGCGGTCTATCTTGCCGCTGGCGGTAAGCGGCAGCGCATCGAGCATCACGAATGATGCAGGCACCATGTATGCCGGCAAAAGCCGTTGCAGGAAGGTCCGTGCTTCTGCCGCTGAAGCCGAGCCGGCGATCCAGGCCACCAGTTGCGGGCCGCCCGAAGGCCCGNCTCGCAATTCCACCGCAGCTTGGGAAATCGCGGGATGTTCGGCCAGNGCGTATTCCACCTCGCCAAGTTCGATGCGGTGCCCGCGGATGCTGATCTGCCGGTCATTCCGCCCCAGGTATTCGAGAGATCCATCCACAAGGTAGCGGCAGCGGTCCCCGGTGCGATAGAGCCGCACCGGTTCGTCNCCGCCATTGTTCTCGAAGGCGTGAAAAACAAAGCGTTCCGCAGTCAGGTCCGGGCGCTTCGCGTAACCGCGGGCAAGGCCCCCGCCGCCGATATAAAGCTCTCCCGGCACGCCCATGGGCACGGGCTGCCGGTAGCGATCCAGAAGGTATACCTTGGTATTTCCAAATGGCCATCCGATAGGCACCGAGCGTGGCCGGAGAGCTTTCCATTGCGCTGGAACAGGATACAAAGTGGCGGTAATGGTGGCCTCCGTTACCCCGTAAGCATTGCACAACCGGNTCGATGCGGGGGCAAGCGCTTGCCAGCGCTCTACCTGGTCCATCGCCAGNGTATCGCTNCCTGCTATCACGAGACGCAATGACCNGGATGGNCTACGGGCGCTCGTGTCCAGGTAGGACACCCAGTTGTGCCAGAACGGCGCGGGGAGATTGATCATGGTAATCTGGTTACGCTCTAGGTAATCGCTGAAGTCGCTCATCGAGGCCAGCGTTTCCCGAGGCGGAATATAGAGCGCCGCGCCGCTGGCAAGCGTCGGGAAAATCTCCTCGGCAGCCACGTCGAAGTTGACAGCGGTGAACTGCAATACCCGGTCGTTTGGTCCCAGCCCAAAATAGCGCATGGCAGCCATGGTGTGCTGTGCGAGCGATTTTGCGGTGATGAGACAACCCTTCGGCTTCCCGGTGGAACCGGATGTGTAGATGATGTAGGCCAATCGCTGGCTGTATTCGCCATGTTCGTCCGGNCTGGAATGGCTGGAATCGTCCGGATAGCCTGGGTCATCGGGATGCCGGGCGGCCGGCGGCATGGCGGCTGGCTCATCGATGAATACCATTGGCCAGCCGCCGCCGAGCCCTTCCATCGCCGCATCAGCCTGTCGCTGTGTCGTCAAGACCAGCGCAGCACCCGAGTCATCGAGGATATGGCGAAGGCGCGCCGCAGGGGCGGACGTATCCAGCGGAACATAGGCGCCGCCAGCCCGGAGCACAGCCAGCATGGCCACCACCATNTCCCGGCTGCGGCCGGCATACAGGCCCATTGGCCCCAATGGCGCTTNCGGCACTCCCGGCGAAACACTTGCTGCGGTCAGCCGGCCTGCCAGTTCATCCGCCTGGGCATTCAGTTNCGCATAGGTATAGGTGTTCGCACCCTCGACCAGGGCTACGGCGGCGGGGGTGCGGGCAGCCTGGCAGGCAACGAGTCGCTCGACCGGCGCGCCAGCCGGAACCGTGATATCGGCGTGATTCCATTCGTGAAGCACGCGATGGAGCTCCCATTCATCCAGGAGATTCGTTTCCGAGAGCGGACGTTCCGGCCGATCGCATAACCGATCGAGTAGAATGCGAAAATGNGTGACGAAGCGATGCACCGTGGCATGGTCGAACAAGTCGGTGCTGTACTCGATGCGCCCCTGCAGGTTGCCGCCGGTTTCCCACATGTCCAGCGAGAGATCGAAGGCCGCCGTGCCAAGATCGATATCGATGGTGGCAACCGGAGAGCTGCCATCGTCCGGNGCGGAATGCAGCATCTGGAACGTAACCTGGCACAGCGGATGCCGGGCGGTATCGCGTACCGGCTTGATGTCCTCGACCACGCGCTCGAATGGCACATCCTGGTGATCGAAGGCATCTAGTGCGGTTTGCCGGACGCGCCGCAGAATGGTTCCAAAAGAGGGGTCGCCGCTGAAATCCAGGCGGAGCACGAGCAGGTTCACGAAGAAGCCGATCAGGTTGATCAGTTCGGGGCGGTTTCGTCCTGCCACCGGGGCGCCGATCACCACTTCGTCCTGCCCGGTATAGCGATGGAGCAATGTGGCGAATACGGCCAGCAGGCCCATGAATGCCGTCACTCCTTCCGTTATGCAAAGGCCATAAAGCCTGCGAGCGGCATCATCCCCGATATCGAACCCATGCCGCGCTCCGCGATAGCTGGGAACAAGGGGCCGCGGGTAATCCTTTTCCAGTTCGAGGGNGGGGAGCTCCGCCAGTTGCCCGCGCCAGTAGGCCAGTTGCCGTTCCTCGATGCCTTGAAGCCAGCGCCGNTGCCAGGCCGCATAATCCGCGTACTGGATGGGTAGCTCCGGCAGTGGCGAGCCTTCTCCCCGCGCAAAGGCGCGGTATAGCATTGTCATCTCCCGCACGAACACCTGCATCGACCAGGCATCCGAGATGATATGATGCATTGCCAGTATGACGACTGAGTCCGCGGTGATCGAATCTGCGGTAGCTGCATCCGCTGCATTCGGCACCAGAAGCGTAATGCGCAGCAAGGGGCCTTTCGCCAGATCGAACGGCCGGCGTACCTCTTCCGCAACCAGGGATGCGATCTGCGCCTGCGGTAGCGGCGAACTGCCGAGATCGATCACCGGCAGCACGATCTCGAGCGCGCCGCTCACTATTTGCACGGGGCGTCCTTCGATCACCTGGAAAGTGGTCCTCAACACCTCGTGCCGGCGGATGATTTCATTGACGGATCGTCTCAGGAGATCGGCATCGATCGCTGCGTGCAGGCGGAGCGCGCCGCCGCAGTTATAGGAAGGCGTGTCCGGAGCAAGCTGGTGCAAGAACCATAGCCGCTGCTGGGCAAATGAAACGGGAAAGACGAAGGATTGTTCCGCCTTGCTCATGCCGCACCCTCACAGGGATCAAAGACGGCTGGCAAGCTATTCGCGGGCTGGCGATTGCCGATACCCTCCAGATCCTGGATTATCATCCATCGTCCTGGCTGCGGCTGTCGTCCTCGTTGTCCTGTTGCAATCGAGAGAATATGGAAGCACTTCATGAATCCATTATAGGTGGGAATTTCACGGATGCCGGGCTTGGGAAGCCATTGGCGTGTAAAAGCCCAGCGCGATCCCGCCTCCTCACACCATTCGAATAGCCCGACTTGAACAAACCGGATATCGGGGAGGTGAATGCGAAGTTGGCTACGGGGGTTCCCGGCCGGGGCGAGGTTGCGCTATGGTTCGTGAGCCTCCAGGAATCCACCCCCACTATCGAGGCCGCAGCATCAATCCTGTCCGCCGAAGAAACGCGGCGCGCAGGCCGGTTCCGGTTTTCCCTGCACCGGAACCGTTTCGTACTGGCTCATGCCGCATTGCGGCACATCCTCGGTATTTATTCGGGATGCCCGGCTTCCAGTATCGATTTCATCATTTCCCCGCACGGCAAGCCATCGCTCGTCAATAGCAGCCGCGGCAACAGAGCGAAAATTGAATTCAACCTGTCGCATTCCGAAGATCTCGCGGTCGTCGCCGTTTCCTTCGGGCCCATCCTGGGGGTCGATGTGGAGCAGGTGCGGGAAATGCCGGACTGGCTGCAGATGGCACGCCAGTTTTTTAGCGACGCCGAAATAGCCGCTATCGAGCAGGTGCCCTCGGGTGAGGCAAACGCGATGTTTTTGCGTTTCTGGACGCGCAAGGAGGCATTGCTCAAGGCCATCGGTACGGGGTTGCAGGATGACCTTTCATGCTTTTGCACCGTAGCGGATGACCTGGATCAGGCGAGTGTCGTCCATGTACCTGAGTTGCCGGACGATGCGGAGTGCAAAGGGACTTTTACACTTCGCTGCTTCGAATTCGAGCGCTTTGTCGGGGCGCTTGCCGTTTGCGGATCGGTTTCGTCCGTTCGGCGGATCCAGTGGGTCTGGTAGTGGTTGATGGAAGAATTTACAAGAACAAGATACTGCAATGGCTCCGAATGGTGAACGGCAGCGGCTCTTCATTGCAATAATAAATCCGAATACTCACGGCAAATCTTCTCCTCCGTCAAGGCAGAGTTTCGCATGCCTATTTGTCCCATCTATGGTGATCAAACTGATTCGATTTTGGATTCGAATCAGGAATTCTTCATTTTTTTCAAATCCTCTATTATTTGAATAGAATTGCGCGAAGCGCTGGCTGACAGATAAATTCTGGCGATCCTGCCTTCCGGATCGATGAGGTAGGTATTGCGCTTCGCCATGCCGATGATGCTCCATATCGAGTCGTAACGCCTCGCGGTTTTGCCCTTGCTGTCCGCCAGAAGCGGAAATGGAAGGCTATATTTTTTGGCAAAGTTGGCATGACTGGCGCTGCCGTCCACGCTTATACCCACAATTTCCGCGCCCAGATTCCTCAATTCGTGAAAGTCATCGCGGAACTTGCATGCTTGCTTGGTGCATCCAGGCGTGTTGTCCTTGACATAAAAATACAATACCAGCCATTTACCGTAATAATCCGAGAGCTTGTGGCTTTTACCGTTTTGATCGGGAAGATTGAAGTTCGGCGCCGCCTGACCTACCTTGAGTGGCTCGGCAGTTGCGCCACGATTTCCGAAGAGCATAATCATGATAACCAGTGTGCAAGTATGGCGAACACTTTCACAATTTCATCCCCCGATATTGGTTCGATCGTTGCCAATTCTGATCCACTGGACGGTTTACGGCAAATCTGCCGGATTTAGGATTATTGCAAGTATCGACCAGCAATGAACAGATAGACCCGATAGACCCGATAGACCCGATGAGACACTATCCCGGGGACACAACATCATCTTTGATAAATCAAGGTGAATGGGGGCTCGCTCCCACCCCGTTCGATCACACGTCCCTGCCCGTATTGAACGACCTGGTCATTTTTGAGAATTACTCCGTAATCAACTTTCTCCACATTAAACCCGCTGGTAAAAAGCCAACCGTTGATCTGACGATCAATATAATGCAGCGCTTCATAGTTGCCAGCTCGTTGGAAGCCATCGGGATTGCCGATGGTGTTTATAACTTCCGCTCGTGTCAGCCCCTCACGCAGGGCGGCCGTCTTTGTCGCGCACGATACAAGACTTAGGGCGCAGAGCAGGGCCACAATGCGATATTTGAAAATTCTCTCTACTTTCATCCCATTTTTCGCGTTCGAATATTTGCTTTATAGTGATTTTTGCCGGCATGCGCGAGCCGCGCGGCAGAGCATGCTCTGCAAGCAGCGGGTAACGATGAGTCGGGTAAAATTTCGGCCCGCCCCTACGGGTAGCACACAAAAAACGCGAGTGCGAAACAAGTATTATTAATCCTGTCCAAAAATAGCGACGGCCAATTTAGCTATAAGTAACTGATTTCTATAATGCTAGAACAAGGGTATTAAAGGCCTCCTTAATAACAGGCCCTGGCCACTAGCGCAACCGTACCCCATCCTGCTCAATATAGGCGGATTGGTCTTGTATGTTTCCTTGCTTCAAAGGGTTCCAATGCCTAAACACAACAAAAAGTTTATGCAACAGCTCAGCTTCCCTGTGTGCCTGCTTCGAGAGATCCGCAAAGACTTCGGTAACATATTCCGAGTCTAGGTTTAAGTTGTCCGCGGCGAGATCTGAAAGCAATGTTGACACTGTTCTGACCAGAGCAGGAACATTCTGGTCACGATAAATATCCTCCACTTCGAAGTTCGTATGCCGGAGCCTTTTATCCAAAAAATTCTGGCTAAAGTCCTCCAGACGCATAGGATCCAGTCTCTCGACCAAACCCAGGCGAAAAGCAATTCTACTGATTTGCTTGGAAGGATTCGTTAAAAGAAGATCATAGTCGACGAGTATCCGGCATGCTCCCTGCGTTCCTAGAATGGAAAGAAGAACATGGTCAAGCCATAGGCGGTAGCATTTTCCTGGAGGGAGGTTATCCCTTTTTCCTAGCGATTGGACCACACTGAGTGGATTTCTTGCTGCAATGACATAAGAGATATTGAGCTGCAATTCTTCAAAAATACTCTGCCAGAATGGCAATGTCCTACAAAAGGCTGGGTCCTTTATGCCGAAATACTCTGACGTTTCCAATCGATGCTGGAGCACTTCCATTGCCCTCCGGCGGAAAGGAGCATTTTTTTTATCGAGAAGCTCGCTTAGGCGGGCAAAGCCAGGTGTNTGCCAGTGAAGAGGGCGTCGAAGAGAGTTACATAACTCACGATTGATAACATGTAAATCAATATCCTCAAAAAACCCCCTTTCGTTACCCTTCGCGGGGGGCATCAGGCGGTCTCCCAATTCAACGCCAATAACCGTTAACCCCCGAGTAATAACGCTAGTCCCGCTTCTGTGCATACCGAGGACAACAACGATGGATTTCCCTTTCCTTCTCTCAGCCGCACTATCAACTTCGGGGGCGAAACGTTTGATTCCTACAGGAATATTTCTCACGGTTGATTCCCTTATAGTGTGAAATCGAATATTTTTAAGATGAGAACTTATGGCTATTCCCTGTGACCAATAATCTTTATTGGCTGCTCGACCTCTGAATAGTGGGTTTGTCCGATATCGTCAGTCGAGGTATCGAAACATAAGCACATGCACGGTCTGAACCAAGGATAAGTTCATGCCATGTCAAGTTGGATGATGAAAGCGTAAATTTATGTAAAGAAATCCAGAAGGAGCCTCACGATTCAATAGACCAGGAACTGCATGCTTGATGTGGTGCAGCTGTTGCACTATGCTTCCGCATGGTAACGATTTATCGTCAACTGAACTGGAAAATTGCTGTTTACGGCAGAGAGCACGGCTTGCCGCACTTTCATATCGAAGGTCGGGGCTTTCGGTGCTCTATCGATATCGAGACACGAGATGTAATTGTAGGGATGGCGCCAGATCCAGTTTTGAAAGAGGCACGCGCCTGGGCCAAAGTAAACCAGGCGCTGTTGCTGGCGAAGTGGCAGGAGTTGAACTCATGAATTTTCAGGACAAATTCCGTACTATCGTGAAAGTTGAAGCCCAAGCATCTGCAGTATTGCTGCTGCAATGGTCTGACGGTACGAAAGCAAGCCTCGACCTTTCCAGATTGCTGGAAGACAAGGCGTTCCATCCGCTCCGCGATCCGGAAGTATTTGTTCAGGCAAAGATCGGTGAGTGGGGTCACAGCATTAAATGGCCTTCAGGTATCGACCTGGGAGCAGAAACGCTATGGCTAGAAACACTGTCTGCTTCCGGACATCAGGACACGCGCGAGTTTTTGGAATGGCGTTTGCAGCATGGGCTTTCGCTTTCAAAAACAGCAGATGCTCTTGGCCTTTCGCGCCGCATGGTGGCTTATTACTCCAATGGCGAGAAACCTGTTCCCAAGTCAATTCTACTGGCCTGTAGGGGCTGGGAAGCGGGTCATGCTGTCTGATGAAGCGTGTTTATTGCGAGCTATTGAGATAATAAAATGGAGCAGTTCGCGAAGGGGAGTTCGTCAGAGCCTTTCACGGTTTTGAGGACCAGGCGGCCCGGTGACTGTCGATTCTGAACGCGGTGTTCTTACTCGATACGCTGCGTGCCCGCCGCGAAATCGGCTCGAAGCGCTCAAGGGAGGTCGTGCCGGATAGTACTCCACTCGCATTAATCAGCAATGACGTGTCTATTTCGAACCCGGTGGGAAGGGGTGACCTCAAAATGGAGAACTATGCGAGATGGCCGAAGCGAAAAGTAACCGATTTACGAAATACTTTCCCCTACTCCTTGATGCGCTTCGTTCAACTGATCCCAACCCAATGCGTCCAGCGGAGGCTATAGCCTGGATTAGAGCAAAGGAAGACGTTTCGGCGGGAGATCTGACAAGATTTGTCCAAAACGGAACGCAATCCATCTTCGAAAACGATATTCATTGGGCACGCTTTTACCTTGTAAAAGCGGGTCTTCTCGTCAACGCAAAACGCGGGCTCTGGAGCCTCACTCCCGAGGGACGTGAAGCAAGGCTCTCCCCAGAAGAGACATGGGACCTCTATGTTCGTATCCGGGACGCTAACCGGCCTAGCAATGCCCAAGCTGACGAAAATGTGCCAGCTCCAGGTACTGCAGGAGAAAGCGAGGAAGAAGGAAAGTCGTATTGGTTTGTTGGCTCGGTCTGGAATGAAACCGAAGATCAGCTTCCCCGTTTTCTTGAACAAGGGGTCTGGCAGAATGGATACGAAGATCAATTTTTGGATCTTGTTCGCCAGATAAGGCCAGGAGATCAGATTGCGATAAAGGCAAGCTTTGTAAAAAAGAAGTATGTTCCGTTTGACGTTGGTGGGAAACCTGTCTCAGTGATGAGGATTAAGGCTACAGGTACCGTTCTTGACAACGTAGGCGATGGACGGACAGTGAAAGTCGCGTGGGACCCACCAACGGAACCGCGCGACTGGTACTTCTACACATATCGTACCACCATTGTTGAAACCGACGCGGAGGCTGAAGACGGCCGCCATTTGATCGATTTTACCTTCCGTGACGTGCCGCAGGACTATAAGTGGTTTCTTGCCCAACCTTACTGGCGGGAGAAATACGGTGCCAGGTCGGAGCCCATCGCGGTTGATCCCCCGACGCAATCGGTAGTCGCAGAAGACGAAGAAAACACTGAGGAAGAGCCTCCGTACACGATTGAACATATTGTTGCTGATGGATGTTTTTTGACGAGTACGGAACTTTCGGAAATCCTCGATCGTTGGCGCTCGAAAAAGAATCTTATTCTTCAAGGCCCGCCTGGCACAGGAAAAACATGGTTAGCCAAGCGCCTCGGATTTGCACTCGCCGGCTCCAATGACCGCGAAACCGCACGCTCTCGATTGCGTGTAGTCCAGTTTCACCCCTCGCTTGCCTATGAGGACTTCGTGCGGGGCTGGCGTCCGGCTGACAATGGGCGACTCGAACTCGTTGACGGAATATTGATGCAGGCGATCCAGGCCGCAGAGAGTGAACCAGATCGGCCGTTCGTACTGGTAATCGAAGAAATCAACCGTGGGAATCCAGCTCAGATTTTTGGTGAGATGCTCACCCTGCTGGAGGCATCGAAGCGCCGACGGCCGGAAGCAATCGAACTTGCATATCGGAAGGAGCCGGGCGAACGAGTCCATGTCCCCGCGAACTTATATGTCATCGGTACCATGAATATCGCGGATCGTTCGCTTGCAATTGTTGACCTTGCGCTAAGGCGTCGCTTCGCTTTCATCGATCTCGAGCCAAGGTTTGGAGAACCGTGGCGTGGATGGTGCAATCACCAGGGACTTGAAAACGCATTGCTGACAGAAATTGAAAACCGCATAGGCGCGCTTAACGCCGAGATCACTGCCGCCATCTCGCTTGGTCCGCAGTTTCGGATTGGGCACTCCTATGTAACTCCTGACGCTGGTACCCCGATTGCCGACGGTTACGCGTGGTTCCGAGGCAGGGTTGAAACGGAAATCGGCCCGCTGCTTGATGAGTATTGGTACGATGCGCCTGAGACGGCCAAGTTGGCACGGGTGAAGCTGCTCGCGGGGCTAGGTTGATATCGTCTTCCGGCGACGCGAGTTCGTTGTTCGGCGAGCGGAAGATTGGTCGAATTCCGGTCCGGAATCTATGGTTCTTAATGCTCTACGCATCGGACCTGACTCGTATCGGAGGCGCTTTTGACGCGAGAGTTGAGGAAGACACCAACGACATTCCAGAGCTAATCGCACGGCTTCTAACTGACACCGTTGAATGCCGTCTTCGCCGCAATTTTACCCGAGGTTATTGCTATCGTGAAAAGATGCTCACGCGTGTCCGGGGTCGAATTAACATCCTGACGACTGAATCACGACAGCTCCTATCCAAAGGGCAGGTTTTCTGCCGCTTCGAAGAACTGACCGTGGACACGCCGCGTAACAGACTTGTTCGCGCCGCGCTGGAGGTGATGGCTCGGTTTGTCCGAAACAAAGACCTGAGCCGCCAATGCCGCGCTTTCGCCGCGATCCTCAGCCGGGCTGGCGTTGGGGGTGCGCGCCCGTCCCGTGCTGAACTTGCAGCCGATCAGATCGGGCGAAATGATGCTGCGGATAGGTACATGGTTGCTCTTGCTCGTCTGGCCTTTGATTTGGCGCTCCCGACCGAAGATGCTGGCGCAACACCGCTCGTGGCTCCTTATCGAGAAGAAGCATGGGTGCGACAGCTATTTGAGAAGGCAGTCCTCGGCTTCGCGCGCGTCAATTTAGAACCCTTGGGATGGTCCGTTCGTGGGAGTATTCCCCTCGAATGGCAGTTCTCATCCGCATCAGCAGGACTCGCTACCATCCTCCCACGCATGGTGACTGACATTGTTATCGACGTGCCATACGCTGACCGAAGACTCGTAATTGACACCAAGTTCACTTCCATTTTGGGAACCGGACGCTTCGATAACGCGAATCTGAAGAACGGATATCTCTATCAGATGTATGCCTACCTTCGATCTCAGGAAGGCCGTGACCAGCGATGGGACACATCAGCCGGGTTATTTTTGCATCCAGCGATCGGTACTCAACTTTACGAGCATGCCATGATCCAAGGCCATTCGATTGCATTTGCAACAGTGGACCTCGGCGGTTCGTCCGCAATCATTCGGGATGAACTGCGACGTATCCTTTGTGCGAACTCCTGGCTTCAATCTGATGCACCAATATCGCCTCCCGCCGCAATCTGCTGATACGATTTGTGGGTTCGCGGTTACTGGTGGAGCAGGATCGGTGGATAAGCCTACTTGAATGATCGCAGAGCTACGTTTTGCCCACTTGTGCGTGGTAGCGCCACCAAGCTGTATCTTCGCGGAATCCCTGCGGCGCGGTTAGGTGGACGGCCGGCAGCTATTGACTCTGATCATCTTCGTGTGCTCGCCCAGAGGATAAGATTAGCCGAGAGCGAAGTCAGGATTATGGGTGGAGCGCAAAGCAATCTTCTGTTGACCGCAGCAGGCGGCATGAAGTCGGCTACAGCCGGCGTGCCAGCCTCTAAACCGAAGTGGCGGAGAGAGAGGGATTCGAACCCTCGGTACGGTTGAAGCCGTACGCACGCTTTCCAGGCGTGTACCTTAAACCACTCGGCCATCTCTCCGATGGGGT
>JGI26536J50258_1002079_pt1 | contig 13001 bp, 18 predicted proteins | sample ThiBiot_750_plan_FD_50258 | JGI IMG/M metagenome (IMG submission 50258)
TTCCGATAGCTATCAAAATAAGACCGATGGCAATGATCCAAGCGAACTAAATTTTCAATAGATAGATTCGTTCTCGTTCGCAATGAAAAACATACAATACGGAGACCAAGAGATGAATAACGATAAGCACAGATTATACCAAAACCATAGAAAATAACTGCAATAATGCATTGACCGATAACTGCACCTATTCTAAAATTCTTGTCGGTGCCAGTGTGATAAATCGCCGAACATAATGCAAGTCCCTAAAAGAATTTTAATTTTTGTCGATATCCTCTACCATAATAAACAAAATCTTTTACGTACAAGACATAAGCTAAGTAGGATGATAAGATGTTGACGAGTTCGTTTTATTTGTGGATTATTACTTATAGCTGCTTGATATGCAGGTGGCGTATTCGGATTTTCTGTCATTTGAATTTTCTCCATTTCTGGTTTGTATTGCATATTGTGTTCTTATTTTGTTTTTACGTAAACACGTTCTATCGATAGAAGTTATCCGATTACTAATGAAAAATAAGCTTCAGTGGATCCAATTGGTTATACTGTTTTTCTTATATATGTACCATAAAAAGATGCGAATAAGAAAAGAGGAAGAACAAGAAAATGTCTATCTAAATATTATACGTATATAAAAATAGGAAGCTTTCGGTTATCATTTTTCTTTTTTTTTCAAGATATTGTGTAAATATCAGTAACTGTGTTTATTAATGAAAAAGAATTGATCAAAATAGTTAGTTGACTTTAATAAGTCGTGCCATTTTAAATGCGAGTAAAACAATGAAAATCTAAAAAAAAACAGATTTCTTGAAAAATTTCAGCAAGACAATATATTTGAATACTCACTAAGAGAACTATGTCAATTGCTAAACAAATAGTTATAAGGATAAGGATTCCGAATAAATCAGGAAGTGAATCTTGTTTTAATTTATTGAGTTCACATTGAGTAACTACGGCACCTACTATAACAACCGAATAGAACAATCCAGTTCCAATGAATATGAGAACGATAAAAATGACACCGATCCATGCAGACTAAATACTCAATAGATAGATTCTTCGAAAGATTTGTGAATTGAAAACATACGATACGTAATCCACGAACTGAAGAGCGATAAACACTCGCAAGGCAAAAACCATAGTAGACAATTGAAATGATGAAAACAATGATTGCTGTTGCTAGTCCGCCATTATGTCCCGAAATAAAGAATGCAGACGCTGCACAGAGTACAAATATCTAAATAAAATTTGATCTAAGAATATCTTTTATAATAATCAATAAAATTTATTACATATACAATTGACAAACTGAGCAAGATGATGAGACGTCGGCGAGTTCGTTTATTTCGTGAATTATTACTTGGTGATGCGGATGCAATACTTGATACATTTGGATTATCTCCCATGATAACCTTTGCAATTTCTGATTTGTCCTAGAATTTATATGTTTTTTTTTGTACTGTTCGGTTATGTCAAGATAACCGAGAACTGAGGAAGAGGAAAAACAACACTGTATCCAAACACTATCTTAGTTTTCGTTAATCGCCTACTATACGATGCGTCGCTAATGATATCGAGAACGGCAAGTCAAGGAATTGTCGTTCGAAAGCAAAAGAAAAATGAATAATATCTACAACAACTTTTTTATTTTTTCTTTCATGCAACCGATGAAATTAAAATATAAACAACTGTACAAAATAGAAAAACAAGAAATCTTAATACAATCCAGCAGACAATCAATTCAGTTACATTAATATAAATTATAGTATAAAAATAATGTACAAATAGAATATCAATGCATATATGTTGTATAACAATTAACCAAGTTAACTAAAAAAACAGAACAGATGATTTTTTAAATAATCAATTAAGGTCAAAAGTAAACTTATTACAATGCGCAAGGCAATTACTAGTGATTGTTTAGTTGCATGGATACTGAATTTATAGAATAACAACGCCAANACNATTGTGAGAAANGTGCCGATCATTTGAATAGATTTTTGTGATTGATAAATACACATCCCGAATATACAATCGATCGAATAAACAGTCTAGACAATGAATTCATTTTTTTAATTAGAAATATATATTCTTTGGCAATCACATACGAGAAAAAGACCAGCAACAATGAGAAAATGTTTTCGTAATGTTCGACTTTCGGAATCATGTTCTAGTTTAACTTCATTTGCTTTGATAAGTTCGACTTCACGTACTGTTTGCATTCTTTTTTTTTGTTCTGTGTTAATTTCAAACTGTCGCTGTTCTTTATATATATAACTATACTTGAGTCATGACGCGGTCACCTTGGGAAAGCCACATGACTCATGCTGTATACGTCTACAAACGGTGTCCTATGTTTTGTCTTCTATTACAGATTATTATGAGTAACAAGGAATAGTACACACGTATCTGGGTATTAACCTGTTTTGTATAATTACAATGAAATCAACAAATGACAATTTTATCAGAAAATTAATTTTTAATCTCGCCCTATTTGAAGGCAAATACTAAGATCTGTTCTGATATTAATATTTTGTCTGCTTCAATAAAATGTTTCAGTTGAAAAAATAATGAGAACACAAGTAGCACCATTAACTGAATTCATTTCTAGACCATCAACTCGTCTAACACCAAAACCGTACGTTATAATACACATAAAAACTATACGAATTTAATAATTGATCCATATTTTTAAGGTGTCAAAGTGCGAAATGTCAATTGATTTCCACAATTGTTCTTATTATTATTTTAATAATTGTTATTTTCATAGCTCTTTTTCTGAATAAGCAAAACAAAGAAAGTACATCAGCAACACTCTCAATTAATTCTTCATCAATAACAATAATAATTGATACTACTATGGAAATAACAACAGCAGCAGCAACAACAGTAAAATTAGAAACAAGTATATTTCTACATTGTGTAATAAAGTAATTGTGTTTTATTTCTTTGTATGAATCTAGAACAAAATATTCTTATTGAAACACGAAAATGGCGACAAAATGCAATAACAGTAGCTGGAGGAAATGAACGAGGCGATGAATTAAATCAATTGAGTACACCAACGAGTATTTGTATCAATGATGATGATGATAATAACCAAACGCTTTACATAGCTGATCAATCGAATGATCGTATCATGGCATGGAATTCGAATGCTCGTGCTGGTCGAATTGTNCTTGGTGGAAATGAATTTAATTGGAAAATAAAATCTTCAGTCAATCTAGAAGACATTCTTTTCGATAAACAATCGAATTCATTAATTATTTGTGATATAGCCAATAAAAGAATTCTACGATGGTCTCTCGAGAATACAACAGATCTCGAAATTCTTCTATCGAATATCTCGTGTCGAGATCTTGCTTTGGATAAACATGGATATTTATACATTGTCGGCAACAGAGATAATCAAATCAAACGATGGAAAAATGGCATTAGTATTGAAACCGTGATTTCANATGGTTATTTTGAATTGAATCAAACACGTGTCAATTCAACTCCTAANTATATTACTCTTGGCAATGATGGTTCAGTCTATACATCAGATTATGTGAATCATGTTGTATTAAAATGGACACAGAATTCATCACAAGGTACAATTGTTGCTGGTGGTCATGGTCGAGGTAATCAATTGATGCAATTGCATGAACCAATGGGAATAACTGTCGATGAATTCGATAATATTTACATTGCTGATTTTCGTAATCATCGAATTGTTTATTGGATGAAAGAAGCTAAAGAAGGTCGTGTTATTGCTGGAGGAAATGGCGATGGTATGGAAATGAATCAATTCACTTATCCTACGGATTTATTATTTGATAAATACGATAATCTGTATGTTTTGGACACATCGAATGATCGTGTACAAAAATTTCTTCTTGATTTGTCGCAAAATTAACGTCTTTTTCTTCCTTTGAAATAAAGTTACGGTCGAGTGATTTTTCTTTTTCTCTTTAACAAACAACTTTGTTTCATTTGTTTCGTGTTCAATGGCTAATAATTCGTACAGTTTACGTGCTATTCTCATTCAAATTCAAGATCTACTCGATGAGAACGATCGAAAACGTTTACATTTCTTTTTCTCATCGAATATATCTCGACAGATTCGAAATGATCTATCGATTGGTGGCACATTCAATCTCATCGATTGTCTGTTCGATCAAGAGATAATTACTGAACATAATTTCACACAACTTATTCAAGCATTTGAAACTATACAATGTCATGCGGCTGTCAAATTACTCAAAGATTATNATCGNTCGATTTTATTTCCTCATCAACANCAATACGAAGAAGATAAATACGCAAGACAAAATAGTCAAATCATAGCAACAATCGAAAAACATCCAATTCATAGTCAACTAAAACAAACAACGACAACAACTCAAACCAATGGATCATTTCCATTGATTAAATATTTATTAATCGTGTCTGTTTTATCAATTATTAGTTTGACATTCGTTATTTGTATTAACATACGCAAAGTTGATCGATTAAAAAATCAAATCAAAACTAAAGATGCAATTATTTTCTACGAACAAATAGTTATTAAAAATTATACTGAAATTAATAAACAATTGACTAAAAAAGTGAAACAAAAGCTAAAAGGTACAGTTGTGGCATCATTGAATAAACATTCTAAACCAGCACGAATTTCAATCGATCGAAATCAAACAATCTACATTCTCGATATCGATAATCATCGAGTCTTAACACGAACAAAACGTGCCTATCAATGGCAGACAATTATCGATGAATATCAATTGAAATATCCAACGAATATTTATCTCGATGAAAAACATGATACACTTTGGATTTGTGATTATGGTAATCGACGTATTGTTCGTTGGTTATTACAAAAAAAGACGAATTCATCGATTCAAAACATGATTTCGAATATTTCATGTTCAGATTTAATGATGGATGACAATCAAACTTATTTGTATGTATCCGATTGGCTTAATCATCAAATCAAACGATGGAAAGTTGGTGATGGTTATCAATTGTTTCAACCGGAAACGATTTATTATTTAAATGATTTCAATGAACCACGAGATATATTCATCGATCGAAATCGCTCGATTTATATTTCCGATTGGAAAAGTAATCATATTGTGAAATTAGTCAAAGGCACGAATCGTGGTGTGATCATTGCCGATCGACGAAATCTTCGTCAGCCAGGTTTTAGTGTTGATCAGTCGGGCTGTTTGTATTTTGCTGATTATGCAAATAATCGCGTTTTACGTTGGTCGAACGATGCTAAACAAGCTGTTGTTATTCTCGATGAAAGTCAAATACATCGTCCGATTGATTTATCATTCGATCGAGATAACAATCTTTACGTTCTCGAACATGAAAAAAATCGTATACAAAAATTTTCTTTCGTCTAACCGACGAGACAACTAGTGTCATCTATAGCTGCAAAAAATAAATTTCAACGTTTTCCTTTTTCCGAGAAAGAAAAAAAAATGAAAATCACATGTTTTTTTCTTTGTTTCGATTAGTTTTTGTTTTTCCTAAATCAGAAGATCAGTTATCCATTCATAGGTACAACGAATGAGTCATAAGTACGAATGTCTCAATTACTTATTTGTCGGTCTATTTAATAAGAATGTTTCGAAATTTAAATTTTAACAATCATGTCGACAAATTCAAACGAAGACATTCCACGAGTAGCTCTCGAAGCTGCACTCAAACCCACATCGACAACGATCGATCTATCTTCGAATTTAATCGTACAGGGACATGATTTCAATAAATCTGAATCCATTGACTATGACAATCTGTTACAATCCTACGCTTCGATCGGTTTCCAAGCGTCACATTTCGGTCAAGCCTGTCANGTAGTTAATTCCATGTTGGAAAGTAAATCTCTGATTTTTCTCGGTTATACATCGAACATGGTGTCGAGCGGTTGTCGAGATATTATTCGATATTTATGTCAACATAAACTCGTTCAAGTTCTTGTGACTACAGCCGGAGGTGTTGAAGAAGATTTAATCAAATGTTTAGCACCGACATATGTCGGTGAATTTACATTGAACGGTCAACAATTACGTGCCAATGGTATCAATCGTATTGGCAATTTGTTAGTACCGAATGATAATTATTGCAAATTCGAAGATTGGCTTATGCCGATTCTCGATCGTTTAGTTGATGAAAGTCCGACAAATTGCATTTTAACACCGTCGAAACTCATCGAAATTCTCGGCAAAGAAATTCAAAATGAACAATCGATTTACTATTGGTGTGCAAAGAACGAAATACCCGTTTTTTGTCCGGCGATAACCGACGGTAGTCTTGGCGATATGTTATATTTTCATTCCTATCGTAAACCAGGCATTGTCATCGATATTTTACAAGATTTAAAACGAATAAATAACCTTGCTGTACACGCACCATCGACCGGTATGTTGATACTCGGCGGCGGAATTATCAAACATCATATCTGTAAGTGTTTCTTGTTTTTACGATTATGACGTTTGAGTACGTACATGTGACCTTCGATAGGCAATGCAAATTTGATGCGTAATGGCGCTGATTACGCTGTTTATATCAATACAGGTTTGGAATACGATGGATCGGACGCAGGTGCAAGTCCTGATGAGGCGATCTCGTGGGGTAAAATTCGATCGGCTGCGAAACCGGTGAAGATTCATGGCGATGCAACGTTAATTTTTCCGTTGATTGTTGCGCAGACATTTGCAAAATTTCAAAAGAAAAAATAAAACAAAAATGATTTGTTTTTCAGATATGTATTCGATTCGACCTCATATTTCTGAGAATCTTAATTTAGAGCTTCCGACGACGATGTATACCGTTCGTCCGATCATTGAAAAACAACAATCGACAGTTAATCCAACGGTTTTCAAAAATGTCGAAGAACGTCAAGAGAAATTACTCGACAGAATCGAATATCTATTCAAACAATTGACTTTCTATCAAGCCGAGAAATCAGCTGTGCCTATTCTCGAACCGTTGGTTGTTCATCTCTCGGCGAAAGATCCGTCGAAGAAAATCTTAAATTTTATCAATGAGTTCAAAACGAAACTCTCACTTCGAACTTATCGTCATTCATCATTAGTTGGCAAACAATTTCAAGATCCACTCAAACAAGTCTCGACAGATAATCGAACGTTAACAATCGTCTGGGCTGACGGCAATGAACTTCCGTACATGTTTCATTCGCATATGAAAATCACCGACGAACAGGCAATTGTTAATCTTCTTTCTCAACAATTCAACTAGTCGTCGTTTTCTTCTTTTTATTTTATTAGTTTTTCTTGAATAAAAAACAAAAGAATGCGTTTTTTTCTTCTTCTTCTTATCTCGAAATAAAACAGTTATACTCTCTAACGTGAAACTATGTTTGAAATCGACAAAAAAAACGAAAGAATCAGTTTTTTCAGATGTCGTCTGACGGTCAGCTAACGCCAACACCACCACCACCAGCAACAGCCAGTGAACATCCGCGATCGGAAACTGTCTCGAGTCAAGAACCACATTCGGCGAAATCAAGTCGACGACCGAGTGCATCCAATGGCAGAGATCAACCGACAGTNTCGATCGACGATCGATCGAAATATCGTTCGCCATTGGTCTCGCGTTATGCATCAGCGGAGATGAGTTNTAACTTTAGTGAGGTGAAGAAATTCTCAACATGGAGACGACTTTGGTTTTGGTTAGCTAAGTGTCAAAAAGTAACAAATCAATTGAGAAAGAACATACGTGTGCAGGAACATTGTTGTTTAGCAATTAGGCTTGGATATCACTGACGAACAATTAGATGAAATGGAAAAAAATCTAACAAATATCGATTTTGATGTTGCTGAAGCGGAAGAACGTCGACGACGTCATGATGTCATGGCACATGTTCATACATTCGCACGTTGCTGTCCAAAAGCTTCGCCGATAATTCATCTCGGTGCTACATCTGCTTTCGTTGGAGATAATGCCGATTTAATTGTGATGAGAGATGGTTTCGATATTCTTATAAACAAAGTACCAAGAAAAAAAAATCAATATTTTTATAAAAACAAACCTCCCTGTTGTTTTTGTTTAGCTTGTTCGTTGTATCCAACGTTTGACTCAATTTGCACAAGAAAATGCTTGTTTGCCTACGTTAGGATACACACACATGCAGTATGAAACTGAATTTCACGAGAGAGAGAGATTGACTTGTTCTGTTGATATAGACCAGCACAATTAACAACAGTTGGCAAACGAGCTTGTCTCTGGATTCAAGATTTACTAATGGATTTGAAGAATTTCGATCGTGTCAAACGACAATTGAAATTCCGAGGTGTCAAAGGTACAACGGGTACGCAAGCATCGTTCTTGCAATTGTTCAATGGCGATCATTTTAAAGTCGAGGAATTAGATCGAATGGTTTCGGAAATGGCTGGATTTTCGAGGTTTGATCGACGTTTGCCTTTTTTTTGTTGTTTCCAAAGATTTCCATTAGAGTATTTATCATTTGTTCACAAACATATACACGTAAACTTGATGTTGAAATCATGAGTGTTCTTTCGAGTTTCGGTGCAACGATTCATAAGGTTTGCTCAGCTAAATATTGAAAAGATAAAATTTGAATTTGACAATTAGATGTGCACGGATATTCGTCTTCTTGCAAGTTTAAAAGAAATCGAAGAACCATTCGAAATCGAACAAATCGGCTCAAGTGCAATGCCTTACAAACGTAATCCTATGCGATGTGAACGTTGCTGTTCACTTGCACGTCATCTAATGACCTTAGTCAACGATCCATTGGGCACACATTCAGTTCAATGGATGGAACGAACACTCGATGATAGTGCTAATAAGTAAATACGAAAAAGCAAAACAACGAAATTTTGCAACTATTTTCTTCGTACAATAGACGAATCTGTATGCCTGAAGCTTTTCTGACTGCTGATATTATTCTTTTTACATTATTAAATATATCCGAAGGTCTTGTTGTTTATCCAAAAGTAAGAAAAAGACTCACGACAACAAAAAAACGAACCCGATTTTTTCTCAAGGTAATTGATAAACATATCAAACAAGAATTACCATTCATGGCAACGGAAAATATTATCATGGCAATGGTTGCTGCCGGTGGTAATCGTCAAGAATGTCATGAAAAAATTCGTCAATTGTCACAAAAAGCTGCTGAACGAGTGAAAATTGAAGGTCTCGATAATGATCTTGTTGAACGTGTCAAAACTGATCCATATTTTACGCCGATTGTCAATAAACTTGATGTTCTGCTCGATGCTAAGACGTTTATTGGTCGTGCGCCTGAACAAGTCTACGAATTCATTTCACAAGAAGTTGAACCAGCTTTGAAAAATTTCACATCGATAACCCCATCGAAGCCCACTGAATTAGCTGTTTAATANAAAACAGACAGAAAAAAAATGACAGTATCTACTATTTTTTATGATTATCATTACCATTATTTTCGCATTTTTTTTGTAGTTTAAATAGAGATTTTTTTTCTTCTTACTTTTCTTTTTTTGTTCTCATGCCGTTTCAGATGCAATCGAGTGATTTTGTTAAAGTTCAAGTCTGTCCTGTTGACGACGATACACATTCGAAAGCAACAGTCGGTGCATCAAATCTTTCGTTTATTATTCGAGATGAAGATCATACTCTCGGCAATTCTCTACGATATGTTATCATGAAAAATCCTGATGTCGAATTTTGTGGTTACACTGTACCACATCCATCGGAATCGAAAATTAACTTTCGTATCCAATCAAAAATCAAAGCTGATGGTACAGCTACACCAGCCATCGATATCTTTCGACAAGGTCTTGTCGATTTGAAAAAAATGTCTTCAATTGTTCTTGACAAATATGAAGATAGTGTGAAGAATTTCCGAGATATGGAAACAAATTAAACTTTTTTTTTGTTATTGTTTATTTGTTGAAAAATACATTTCATTTGTTTCGCGATTGAAACAGCAACGCCAACTACCGATATTTCGTTACTAAGCAAAAAAAAGAAATCATGACTCACTATCGATGCCGAGTTGTTGTTTGTTAGATCGTTTACCTGTGGAGTTATTCCACGATGTATTCGAGTATTTTTGGGCTCATGAAATTCTTCAATCATTTTCAAATGTTAGTGAACATCTCGATGATGTTCTACATAGTTATTCATCTCATCGAGTGAATCTTCAATATATTCTTCGGAAGAATTTTGATTTAATTTGTGAATCTATTCGACCGGATCAAGTCATTTCGCTGAGACTTTCGGATGAAAAAACGATTGCTCAATCAGAAATTTTCTTTTCACGTTTTCAACTCGAACAGTTTACTCAACTTCAAAGTTTGACTCTCGTTAAAATTGAAGAGAAGATTTTAACAGCTATTTTTCATGGTTTAACAAATCTTCCACATTTACGTCTTTGATATTGAAGAGACCAGAATCTATGGATCAATTAAATATCACTTATGAACTTTTATCACAACTGAATCGGTTGCATTTAGACAAATATCATTCTTACGATGACAAATCATTCCCAAATCTGGCTCATCTCAAACTTTCTTATGAATATTCTCTTGATAAAATTCAAATCATATGTAAACAAGCAACAAATCTGAAATCATTGAATGTTATTATTTTTATGAACACTTTAGTTACTCAAGAATTTCTTCTTCCACTTCGACAGCTCACTTATCTGACACTAAAAGTTCAAAATCGTCCAAATATCTTTATATCAATGAATAACATTGAATGTCTATTGACGAATTTACCGTGTCTCAAACATTTCGAATTGCATACGAATGGCTCACGCGAGCTTGCAGATGGGCAGCGTTGGCAAATGTTAACTCAGTCTCTAACAACATTTCATTTCAATTTTAAGATTGAATGGTTGGATATCAATGAACACATTGATTCGTTTCGTACTCCGTTCTGGATTCATGAGAAACAATGGTTTGTTGCCTACTACGACAATTACTTATTTTCTGTACCGTATTTTCTCAATACACATTTGAAAACACCTTATTGTCATGAAGATTTTTACACAACATTAACAGACACTTCGGTTGTCATAGGTCAAAATATCAAAGCAGTATCAATATATGGTAATTTTACTGGAAGAATATATCATCGATGTAATCATGTTGAGACTCTCGAAATGTTTAGTTCAATTCCGATAGAAAGTCTATTGAATATTTTCGATTTAAATCAAATCAAATGTTTAACTCTATTCTCACTAAATAATGCGCAAGCATTGGTATCTTTATTACAAGCAATGCCTCGTGTTCAGAAACTGCAGATTGCATTTATTTCTCAATTGAATCTATTTGAAATTGCATCACGAATTCAATTTGAACAGATACGTACATTGGATGTTCATGATAGTCATTTTAATGTTTACAATATTGAACGTTGGTGTCATCTATTTCCAAATGTAAATGATTTAACTGTGGGATTTCTCGAGTCAAAAGCGGAATTAATTCGATTGCTTGACGATTTTAAATATTTATCCTATGCAGTCTTTGAAATAAAAGATTCATGCATTGTCGACAAAGAAACTGAGATGATCATAGATGAAGTACGTCGATTGACTAAAGCAACATTTACATATGAGACAGTACCTGAGTTGAATGATCCGACTTTCGTATCATCATTCAACTTTTGGCTGGGGGAACGACAAGTATTCTGATCGATATAATCTTTAATATCACCTAATTATTTTTCATTTAGTCACCACAATCATTTTGGTATCGAATGAAATCTGTTATCTTGCGTTATACTGGTCTATAGCCGAACTACATATGGAAAAAGATCATACTAAACAAGCGAGTTCATCAAATATGAATGAAATTGATAGAACTACTTTGAAATTCTGTTTATTTGTCACTCTTTTACAAGGAAAAAATAAAAAGTAAAACTCTCAGTAAAGCAACGACAGCTATCGAAACTTTTTCGAACACGTCCGAGTTTAGTCCGCAAAAATATTGAGGAAACTATTTCAAAAAAAACTCAAAGAATATTGAATTCATTTTTATTGGAAGCAATTAGAAAGTGTACCATTGGCAAATGCACAAGGAAGTAGTTTACGACGTTATTTTTTCAGTTCATAGGATGGCTGATTGTCGGTTAAATATTTTACCTGTGGAATTATTACATGGTGTATTCGAGTATTTCTGGGCTCATGAAATTCTTCAATCATTCTCAAATGTGAGTGAACATGTCAATGCTGTTCCACTCAATTATCCAACCTATCAAATCAATTTTCAAGATATTCAACGGAAGAAACAGTTTGATTTAGTTTGCGATCGAATTCGACCAGATCAAATCCTTTCGCTTAGAACATCCGATGAAAAATATATCGGCCAATCGGAACTCTTTTTTTCACGTTTTCAACTCGAACAATTTCCTCAACTGCATAGTTTGACTTTCGTAGAAATTGAAGACAATTCTTTGTCGATTATTTTCCATCGTTTAGCAAATCTTCCTCAATTACGTTCTTTAACATTGAATAGACAAGAATTCATACATCAATTGGAATATTCTTTTGAACTCTTATCAAAATTGAATCGACTGATTTCCAATGATCATATTAATTTCGACAACAAATCATTTGCCAATCTTACTTGTCTACATCTTTCTTCGGAATATTCTCTTGATGACATTCAAACGATATGTCATTCAATATTGTTATTTCTCTTTCAAATAGTACATCTAATCGAGAATTTCTTCTGCCATTATCACGACTTACTCATCTCACATTAAAAGTTCAAAGTCATTCAAATAGTTCTCTATCAATGAATGATATCGAATGTTTATTAACACATTTACCTTGCCTCAAACATTTCGAATTACATACTCGAGGTCAAAATGAACTTGCCGATGGACGACGTTGGCAGATGTTAACCTATTCTCTTAGAACATTTCATTTTAATTTAGAAATATCTTCTTTAAATGTACGTCAAACACTTGATTCATTTCATACTTCATTTTGGATTGAGGAAAAACGATGGTTTGTTGCTTATTACGATCAT
>JGI26536J50258_1002080_pt1 | contig 13000 bp, 11 predicted proteins | sample ThiBiot_750_plan_FD_50258 | JGI IMG/M metagenome (IMG submission 50258)
AAAAAAAAACGAATGATTTACTTTCGAATAAAAGAGTTTGTAATGATCATTGATGAGTTTTGTCATGTACAAACCATCCCAAACTCTTCGTTTATCAACCAGAATCGCTGCACTATCGAGTTCATATTCATCTGGTATGAAAGACGTATTGAAAACATTCCAAACAAATGGATGTTGCCGACTTTGATATCCATCGGGAAAGAAAAGTGCACCGAATTTGAGATACATCGGATCTGTTAGAAATAATTCTTCGGGATCTCGTGTTGCATAAGAATCACAATCGAGAAAGAGAACTTCAGCAAATGTCGAACTGACAATCGCTGCAGGTTTGTAGGGAAATGATTTGGCTCGACGATGAGTCATGCCAGGTTTGAATACATAACTGCTGTTTAAACGCTGAATAACACCTGTTGAACTTCGACATTCAGCGATGAGAAAACAACAGATAGTAACATTGAGTTTAGGTGCAATTGAAAGCACTTGAAGCATATATTCAGTCGAAACTTGATTTGACGAATACCAAATCTTCAAAAATTCGGAATATCAATATTTCAAATACCAACACGATAGATTACTTGAACAGGCAATCGACTACCAGTCACTTCGAGCATTCTTAAATTGATTTTAGCATACCGAATTTGTTGTCTGCCAACACTCAGAACAATTCCTCGGNCATGAAAAGCTTCGCTAGGATACGNTATTAATTTCGTACGAAGATTTGCGAGTTTCATCGTCATTGANGTAAATAATTGTTCTTCTTCATCACTTAACGGATATGCTAATCGATTATCATTATCCGAATTTTCATANCGATTAAAATAACTCTTCAAAAGTTCATCAATTCGATTTCGTTCAAATAATGGACTAAGTGTATGCAATGTTGACACATTAGTAATTGACAAACGAACAGGATTAGTACTCGACGAATCTTTTTGTAAAAGATACGGGATAGTAAGAACAATGAATATGATATTGAAAATGCTGAAAACCGCTAGAAGAAACGATCGACGCATTGACTTTTTCGGAGATCGATAGGATTTGATTTCGTAAACGAAAAAACGTGGCAAGACATCGGGAGAACAANAAAAAGATATCTCGTTATCTTCATTGACGAAGTAAGCGCATTCGTAGTCAAGTGCGAAGTTCTTTTAAAAGAATCAACTTATCAGTTCATAAATGCAGGAAAAAAAAGAAAAAACTTATCTCATTGTCATTTATTTTCAATCTGATTCAATTAAAAAGTAATAAATTGTAAACGGACGGTTGGAAGGTGGGCCAACGGGAAAAACGAAGAACAAAAACACAAATATGAAGATGTATTTTTCTTTCGAATGATTAAAACATTGCACTTAGAGGAAAATAAAAGATAAAATAACAAAACAACAGAACACAGTTTGTTTCACGAAATTAATCTCGAGAAGTATTTGTTAACAGAAGAAAAAAAAACAACAAAAAACTAGAATTTTGACTTTTTGTTAATTGAAACCGGGCGGTGGCGCACCAACATCGATCATCAAGTGCGTGAACAATGGATATGATACAACAGAGGTTAAATTATATTGAACTGACGATACACCATCCCATGTAAAACGTTTAGCAGCTGAATAGAGTAATTTCGCTCTTCGAATAGAAAAGAAAAACATGATTTATCGTTTTCGAGTTGTTTTTTTTGCTACCGTTTGTTCCATATCGATGGTGTTCGTTTAGTATGAACAAGCATTCGATATCGAGCGATAATCGATGGTGGACGAATGACTTTGAGTGAAAGTTCTTTTAAACTAAATCATCGAAAAAAAGAAAGTAACTTGTTCGAACTAAATTCATTTCGATTTACCGATAAAATAAATCGTCATCTTCAGCTCCCCAACCCCAATACAGATTACTATAACCATTAGCTAATAGAAAATGTTCTTTACGAATATTAAACACTCCACCAATGAGTTCTTCATATGTTAATCTAGATAGAAGAGAAAATCAATCATGACGGATTCATTGAATCGAATAGTTGTTATCTATTACTTATAATTCATTTCATTCACAGCAACGGACATATGCCGAGGAAAAATTGGACATGAATACATATTCCGATCATCTTCAGGTATTAAATCGACATCATGAAAGACGTAACATTGATAATCATATTCATTCGATGCATAAATAAATGCAGCATTCATAAGAATACCTTTGTTATATGTACCATTGCCGATTTGTTCGGAAACGTAGATTTTATAATCGAGTTCTTGTCGTTGTAAAATTGGATGCAGAAAATAAAGCAAAGTTACTAAATGTTCAAAACGATCACGATACGGAATGATGATAGCAACCTAAGATAATAGAATTGATTTGTTTGTTTGTTTGTTTTTTGTTTGAAGAGAAATCTCTTACTCGATGACGAGCAAGACAATGTGGTGGTGACCATTTGCCACCAAATCTGACATTAGTAAAATTCATTTCGAGTTCACTTAATGTTACATTAGGAAAAGCGATATTGTTACTCAAAAATCGACCTTCTACAAAATCCAATCAATTATTTGTTTTTTTTTCTTCTATCTTTAATGAAATCAATTCGTACTTAATCGCTGAGGTTCTTCGGGACAATAATCTCTTTGTTGTGAATTCATCGATTGATTATTTGCATTCAATAAATTAAATAAATATTCATAATGTGAAACATATGTTTGAATATCAAAGAGTAGACGCCATTTCTCTATTGGTAAAACATTATTACGTAAAATAGTTTCCATACTTTCATCCATTTGTTTCAATTCAGCTTGAATTTGTTGTGTTGCTGAAAGATTTGAGCCATAACGTGATGTATGAACAACAAGAATTTGAGATAATATGATAATAATAAGAAAAAGAAAGACAACAAGAATAACTATAGGCGGAATGTCACGACGTAGAAGATTAGNTGCATTGGGTTCATGATTATAACGATAGAGTTGTTGAGTAGAACGAGATGCCTGTCCCCGTTTATGTTGATTACGTCCGTAATCAGGACTGAAAATTGCACTTGAAACCGATGAGTAGGCCGAATACATCTGATATACTGACATTGAATGAAAGATAAACCTGTTTTATTGATCTGTTCTCTTGTTTTTTTTCGTTTTGGTTTACATAATAGAAAAAATTGAAATGCGAGAGGATATATCAGACAAAAAGTTTCGCATTAAAAATCATCTAAAATGAAAAGAAAGGAAAAGAATCATTGTCTGACCTATTCGACAGCAATAAACCGAACTAAACTTTACAAAACGCACGAACGAACACAATCACCATATTTCTATCTAAATTGATTCTCGTTCTTTGCTTTTCTCTTTTAAATCATTTGATTCATTGTGTCTGTCAGCAGAGAAAAAAAGAGAGCTACTATTTCGCCTCAATGAAGATATATGTTTTCTTCAAACGTACTCTATAATTGAATGTTTCTCATGAGTAAATACTTGTCTCTGACATTTATTAATGTCACAATTGTGGCAAAATAGAAGTTCGCTTCGAGATATATTAGAATTAATGAACGAGAAAAAATTCATCGGTTCAAATTGAAAATAAAACGAGATATACGGATTGAGAAATTTTATTATTATTACGAGAGAGAGAGAGAGAAAAAAAACTATTGCCATTTTACAGACCTTGATGTTTGACGCATGTTTTTTTTCTTTTTTTTTCATAATTAAATTAAAAAAATGATGAAAATAGAAAAAAATGATTTAATATCACGAATAAATTATCAGGAAGTATTATTTTTTCTTTTTTTGCTATTTGATAAAATATTTTGTGTTGAATATCCATAAATATTTGTCGAAATACGATTAATATAATAAAGTCCATTCAAAGAAAATATAAGACTAAAACAGATAGGAAGCGCAGTTTTATCAAAAGGTCGATGCGTATACGTCTTGCTTTCTCAAGGAGAAATCATCTTAACTATAATCATAAATCAATCGGAGAATAATAATCATGTCATCTTAGATAAAAGTTTGTATCGACCATACGCTATAATTATTATTATTATTTTTTTTTCTTCTTCTTCTTCTCATGTACGAGCTTATCGATTACGTATAAATATATATCTATTCGCCAGAAGAAATAAAAAATAGATCGTCTAATTCATTTCGACGTACCATGTTGTCACACAAACTCCATGAACAAATGCAAAGACACGCAAAAACTACAAACAAAACGAGCATTTCTTTTGTTATTATTGCTCGAAATGAAATTCATTTGATTAACCTTCAGGAAAAATGCGAGCCAAATATATTCATTTCTAAATTGCTAATTCCCTAAACAAATAGCTAAATAAATGAACAATCGTTTCGTTGGTAAACATACTGTTAGCAGTGAAATGGAAATCAGTGAACCAAGAAAACCGCCGAGAATCGTCATGACTTGACGAGAAGCGAGAAAAATGCTGATGTTCCATGAGCTGCAGCTAGAAAATAGTATAAATTCATTTTCCCAAAAAAAAAAGAATCATTCCGTTTGTACTCATTGTCGATAATTGAGGTTACAAGAAGATAGAACTAAACTTGTTTTTTTCTTCTTCTTAATAGATGTTAATAGTATGTTGAGTATTGTTTTAATATAACAAATATGAATATGTAAATAAATAACATAGGCCTTTTGAAGTATGCGAGTCGAATGAAAAGAATCAGTGAGTCGAGGAAAGAACAAGGCTGTGTATATAATGATACAAGTTGATTTTGTTTGCGAATTGGCCTAGATTAAACGATTTCGTTTTGAACTTGTTTATTTTTCAATATCTTTTTATTTAAGAAAAAAGAAAGAAAAGAATTAATTTGTTTATTAGAATTAGAGATAACGCTCTTATAAAATCTGTATCGTTGATTTGATTAACCAATAGAATTTCTTGATGAATCACATCTGACACTTCCTTACCTTTTAAGTAACAAGAAAGAAATTTCAGGTCTTACGAAATGTTGAGAAAAAATATCCATGACACATGTTTTTTTTTTGAAATTACTCAATTACGATTTAATCTATTGACTTATTTGAGCATATAAAATGACAATTTNTGTAGTTATCTAATCTACTTTCGAGTTATATTCAAAAAGTTGACGATGAACTCGTACAANTTTTCTCTTCTTCAGGAATCTATACAATCTATGTGGCACTGGATACAATCAAGAGTGCTTGGCAAGCATGATAGCACAAAAACTCATGAAGCATCACTCCCTACTCAAGCCCCAAGTCCGCCCATACCACTTAAAGGAAAACGAGCAAAAGTATGATAATTGTTGATAAATCTCGCATATTCGTTATTCTTCTGTCTTCAGCCACTTCGAAAAAGTATTCAAGCAGAATTACCGAATGATTCGGTTTCGAATAACTCGGCAGATGTTAAATCAGATAAAAAAGCAGATTCAGTGATAGTTGTTGAAGAAAAACCAGGTTAATAAAAAAAATTTTCTCGACATAGCCCTACGTTTTTTGTTGTTGTCTATGAATAGAAAAATGTGTTATTTGCATGGATGATTGTACACAAGTGAAAAAATTGGATAAATGCGGTCATGAATTTTGTAAAGATTGTATTGAACCATATTTTCAAAATGTTAAACCTCAATGTCCATGTTGTTTTACTATTTACGGAGAAATTCGAGGCAAGACATTCAATTTAATTTGATTTTGTCATTAATCTGCATCTATCTATTCCAGGAAATCAACCTGATGATGGTAATATGACATTTGTAACATATCCAAAACATTTACCAGGTTACGAAGAAACTTCGACTGGTACTATTAGAATTACTTATAGTTTTAATGATGGTATTCAAGATGATAGACATCCAAATCCCGGTCAAAATTATTATGGAACGTATAGAGAGGCATTTTTGCCCGATAATGATGAAGGTCAACATGTTCTAAAATTACTTCAAAAAGCATTTGAACTTCGACAAGTTTTTACAATTGGTCAATCACGAACAACAGGCCAGGATAATGTTATTACTTGGAACGATATACATCACAAAACGAATATTTTCGGCGGAATGGAGAAGTAAATCAATATGATTTTCATTTCACAGAAAATTCTAAATCTTTGTTTAGTTTTGGTTATCCTGATCAGACGTATCTGAATCGGTAAATAGATTATTCGAAATGAAAATGAAGATTTTTTGTTTGTTTGTTTAGAGTTCAGCAAGAACTAGCAGCAAAAGGAATTTACTAATTCAATCTCTCACGCGTTCTTTACCGTCCTAATCGAAAAATCATTCTCATTTGCACGTTTATAATTATATAGTTTTTTACTTAATTTTTTTGAAATAGATATTAAAATTAAATTTACAGAATGTTTTCTGCAGATAAAATTGATGAGAACGGTTTATGGTTAGGTGATATCGCCTCATCAGAAAACCTATCAGCTCTCGGTGAACATCGAATATCTCACATACAAACAATTCTTGATTATCAACCGAAATGTCTCGATAGCAAACGAACCTATCTCTACATCTACGCCGATGATTTTCCATCGACGGATTTAATCACAAATGAATTCGATAAATCGTTCGAATTTATTAGTCAAGCAATTGATAAAGGTCAACAAGTTCTAATTCACTGTCATGCAGGTGTATCACGTTCGGCAACTATAGCAGCTATGTATCTTATGCGTAAATATTGCTTAACACGTCAACAAGCTATTGAAAGAATTATTGAGAAACGACGCTTTTGGATTGTGAAACCAAACGATGGTTTTTTGAAACAACTTGATTTATTTCATAAATTGAATTATAAAATCGATACGAATCATGATTTGTATAAAGATTTTCAACGGCAAAGATTCGAGACAAAAGTTGATTCAATCGAACAACCGACAATTTTATTATCGAATGATGAACAAAAACGAGATTATCAATGTCGAATTTGTCATGAGAAATTATTTACAAATAATGATATTCAACAACATGAAGATCAATCGAAACAAATCTGTACGAATCAAAGTCAAATCTTCACATTTTATCTCGATTGGATCGATGATGTTTTTCAAAATTCAATTGGCAAAATTTCTTGTCCAAATTGTACAACTCATCTCGGTGAATATTCGATCGAAGGCACGAGATGTATTTGTCATCAATGGATAAAACCTGCATTTGTATTTCATTGTCAATTGATTGAATAAAAAATTCGAAGTCTATCGAGAGAGATCTGTACATGTCCACCTTGATTTCTCAATAATTGCACAACAATAACAAATAAAATTCTTTTCCTCTCATAAGATAAGATAATAAAAAAAAAGAAAGAAAAGAATGTTTCTTCTTTATTGATCGCATAAATCGTATTTGTTAATGTCTTAACGTTAACTTCATCTCTTTTTTTCGGGCAGATAATGTTAAACAATCTCTTTCGTTCGTTCTTTTCTTCTCCTTCTTCTTCTATTAACTGAACATTAAACGTGTGCCTACTAGGAAAAGATTCGTATTGAGCGAATGTTTGCATATATGTGAATATTTCACGGCCATCATCATTTCTCTTCATTCTATATTTGAATAACACGACAACGAGGAAATCAATCAGTTCATTTCATTTCATTTTTGTATATGTTTAATAAATGATCAAGACAAATTAAATGAATATGGATACTCGATCTCGTTTGTAAGACTTCAGTTTTTTTTTTGTACTTTTTCTTCTTTTTTTTTAAATCAATTATTCTTCACATAGAAGTGGACATTATACCGAAGGAACAGGAGATTATACACGAAATGGAGGACGATATGCATTAGCTACAGCTGTACTTGATAGTATCGTACTTGTTTTTGCGATTGTTATTGCATTTCTTCTTCGTGCATCGGATTTGTTTCCTGTTCGACAACAACGATTTCAATGTGATGATCCACGTTATTTTCAATCGTATGAAGATGCAAATACCGAAAGAAATTATATTATTCTTTCAAGTCTTACACTTTACCTCATTTGTTTACTTGTTCCATTTACAATTGTAAAAAAAAAGAAGTCTTTCANAGAAAATATCTACGATCATTTCTTTTTGTTGAATAGATTTTAATTGTCGAATTGATCCGTTCGTTTATCAATTATAATTCCTATCGAGCTCGTTTTTCTATTCGTTTCAAAGAATGTTTAATTCGATCATTTGCTCGTATTTTTAAATATACATGTAACAATTAGAAATTCATCTATTTCAATCGTCTATCGTTTGTTTTCTTTCTCTCTTTAGCTGTATTTATTTTTGGTGCTTTAGCAACAACAGTAATTACAGATATTTTGAAAATTATGTCCGGTCGATTGAGACCCTATTTTTTAACATTATGCAATCCAGATCAAGCATCATGCAATGGAATGGGTAGGTTTGAAATTAATTTTCGCAAAAAATAAACGAAAGATTTCGTTTTTGTTAAGGTGTTACAGATGCAGAATTTGTTTGTCTTTCGAAAAATATGACTGGTTTATTAAGAGATGCTCGGTCAGTAAATCATTATTTGAATTTCATTTTCGAAAGTTTTTATTCATTTAGACTCTCTTTTCCATCGTTACATGCGTCATTATCAATGTATAGTGCAATGTTTCTTGCTGTACGTGTTTTTCTTTGCTTGAAACTCTTAATTCTTGTTTTATTAGGCTTATATTCACTATGGAATACGAATTGAACGTGTTCGAATCGTGAAACCATTTCTTGTTCTCTCGATAATTACATTATCAGTTGTTGCCGGCAGTGTTCGATTGGCTAGCAATAAAAATCATTGGGAAGACGTGGCTTTTGGTTTTGCCTTAGGCGCAATCATTGCTGCGTATCTAGTAAATTGAAAAAAACAANGAAATCCTATCTTGAAGAAGACAAACGAAATTTCTAGATGAAAAGTCTTCGTTCATCGAAAGTAATTGCACATGGACCGATGCCAAAAGGAGGAAACTACGATGATTATCAAAGTTATATTGAAGATCACGCACAATTCAATAAAGAAGTAAATCGATTATTTATTCGAATAAGAAAATTGAATTTAATTTGTGTTCAAAGATCGATCCAACTTATGCTCCTGGTATCGATGGTGTTTATCAAACAACAGCACACAGTTTCGGAAATCCTGAGCAATTTTCTCTCCAACCAAGCGCATCACAAGGTCATATTGCTGGTGGTTTTGCTCGACATCGATATGATTTAAAAACTCAACTACAACAACAACAACAAGCCGCAGCTGCTGCTGCAGCGGCTGCCTTCTCTGCTCAACAGAATCCAGCAGATAAATTAGATGCTGTCGTCGGTCGAGGAGAGGTTATTAATGGTGTCATTCAACCATTGGCAAATGCTTCATCGAGTAGTCAACGTGCGAGTACATCATTGAGTGCACTTAGATAAATCATTATTTTATTTGAACATCGTCGTTTGTTGCATTCAGGGAGCTTTGAAACGCATAGATTTTGTTTTGCTTTTATCATTTTATTTTCTGTTCTTTAATTAAATCAATAAAAAAAAACGTAAATATCTTCGAAATAAATTTCATTTCTTTGGAACAAGAATTGTCAATTGTTGAGACACTCGATTTCAAATCGGCACATGCATATGACCGAACTACGTATCGAAAAAGAACCAATCAGCGTATTCGGTTCGTTCGGTGTTTTATGATTACCCGGGCGTTTGGTGTTTTATCATTACCTCATGCAAAAAGAAACGATTGTGTTGCTACTCGCGTATGTCGTAAATATGTTCGAAAAGATGTTTGTTTTTTAACAGCATTGCCCATTTTTTTAAAAAAACTGCGTTATCTAATCGTAAGATAAGAAAAATTTTAGTTTTTTTTTTTGATTTTTTTATAATAACAATGTCTGAAATACCTCAACGTCAATTAGGAAAAGATGGACCGTGTTTGTCTGCTATTGGATTTGGAAGTATGGGATTGTCGGGTTTTTATGGAATGCCAGCTTCGGATGATGAAAGATTCAAAGTTCTCGATCGAGTCATTGAACTTGGATGTACTTTAATCGATACATCGGATGTATACGGAGATAACGAAGATTTAATTGGGAAATATTTCAAAAAATATCCCGACAAACGTCAAAAAGTGAATTCTATCTTAATTACACACAAAACTATTTCAATTTTTATAGGTTTTTTTGGCTACTAAATTTGGTAATATCTTTCTTCCTGATGGTACACGTCTTGTTCGTGGCGATGCTGAATACGTACGTGAATCGATTACAAAAAGTTTAAAACGTCTTGATCTCGATTATGTTGATCTCTACTACGTACATCGTATCGACAAAAATGTCCCCATCGAAGAAACAATGACCGTTCTAAAACAACTTGTCGATGAAGGTAAAATCAAGTACATCGGTTTATCCGAATGTTCAAGTGAAACACTTCGTCGTGCCTATGCCATTCATCCGGTAGCAGCTGTTCAAATCGAATATTCTCCGTTTAGTTTAGACATTGAACATGAAGACATTGGTCTTTTGAAAACATGTCGAGAACTTAACGTTTCGATTGTTTGTTATTCACCATTAGGTCGAGGTATACTTACCGGTCAACTCAAAAGTCCCGACGATCTTCAACCGAATGATCATCGTCGAAAACTACCTCGTTTTCAAAAGGAAAATTTCGATAAAAATCTTCATTTAGTTGAAACATTAAAATTAATTGCTCAACGAAAACAATGTACGCCCGGTCAGCTGACATTAGCGTGGATTCTTGCTCAAGGCGATGATTTTTTTGTCATACCTGGTACGACAAAAATTGCGAATTTAGAAGAAAATATCGCTGCAGCACAAGTTCATCTCACTGATGACGAACAAAAAGAAATTCGAAATGCTTGCGAAAGTGCTAATATCATTGGTGCACGTTATCCTCAAGCATCAGTCGATCTTCTATTTGGTAATTCTGCACCCAAGAAGAATTCTTGATTTTCTATAGAAATGAAATAAAATCGGAGAGGGGAAAAAGAAACAACACACACTTTGCACAGTAGGACACTGATATCGTCTGATTAGTGACTGACTAGAAGTGAATAATTCGAGCAAGGTGTTGTCATGCTGAGAAGGCAAGTCCTTTTAAGTGCCATTCAAGTTAATGACAATTTAAAATTACGACATTTCCGGCTGATCGTTAAAAATAACATGATTAAGAAACCAAAAAAAAATTCATTCAACGATTATTGATTTGTTCAACAAATAGAATAGATATGACATCAGAATAATCAAGCATTTAATCCTCTTATTTTCGTAAAACATTTCAATGAATGATGTTGGATATTTCACAAACAGAATGATATATTAACCATAAACATATGGATTAACTTCGTTAATTATTCATCTTCTCAAGCCTAACATCTGCCTTTTTTCTCTCAATCCATCAATTCATACATACGAACATTTTTCATTCCATTGTTTGCCAAGTGTGTTCAAAGGACGAACGTATAATATACAACCTACAAAGTTATCATCACACTCGACTGTCGATTTCCTGCATAAGTTATTGTAGACACACTTTTTATGTTTCATTGATTACCTTCCTCTCTTGATTTTTTTTATCGGTAACGCCTGCACTGTGTAAACGATCGAACCGGATCTTTCTAATTATCTTTCTCTCACCTGTTCGTGAGAAATACATTTTGAACAAGAAAACAAAAACGAAACGAAAATTCGATATTGTCTGGAGGACATATCCGCTTACCGAACAATCATTTGAAAGGATAAAACAATAGGAGCGGCATCGCTTTGCCTAAATAACAAATCTGTTATTCTATTCTGTTCCGAGAGAACACAAAAAGTGGCAAAACAAATAGTTATCTTTGCTTGACTGCATCTGCTGATGATGATCATCATCATCGAAAGGATATCACAAGAAGAAGAAGAAATGATCATCTGTTCAAACGATTTTGTCTTTGTTGTTATTAAACAATAAAAAAGCTAAATTATTAATCGACACAAAGCATAGCCATTCATTGATTTTCACTTCTAATTAATCTCAAAGAACAACAACAGCAACAACAAGTTCGATCGATTATTTATTCTTTGATGTTCAATTCTATTGATTAGACATACAGAAATCCTTTTCCATCGCCATTATCATCATCATCATTCGAAAGACAAGAGACGCCGGTGATTTTTTTCATTGATCGAACTTCCGCTTTTCCTTTTTTTTTTATGCCGATGTTCAATGGACAATACAAACATTTTTTACTGTTACATTAGTTCGATCAACAACAAGAGAAAAAAGTTAAGATTAAAAAAAAAAGAAAGAAAGTGTGCGTGACAGACAGTTGAAGTGAATGTTTGTTAATAGATGATAAGTTGGAATAAGAAGTGAGNGTGNATGGACTTTGATGTGATCGGTTGTATTTAAATAACGAAGATGAAGACGAATGACCACGCAATAGTAGAAGTGAAAGAATAAAACGAGTTAATGAAGATAAAAATCGAACGAAGAATGAGATGTGCGTGCTTGTGGATTGTTGACAAATAATGTCAATTACAATGAAAATGTTTAACGATATAACAAATCAATCAGATCAACACAACGACGAAGAGAGCGAAGGAGAAGAGAGAAAGAGAGAAAAGAGGAAAGAAGAAAGTGTTCATTAACACTTTTCTCTGTTTAGAGAGTGAAAGAGAAGAAGAAGAAGAAGAAGAAGAAGAAGGGAAAGTGTTGAATTCTGTTTTAGATTATAAAGAAGAAATGATGGTGATAATCAATTTATTAATTTTGGTTTTATTAATAAAAAACAGTTGTTCAGTAACATCAATTCGAACATTTTCAACAATNGAATTAAAAGAAAACATTGGCATTGGAAGTGAAATCGTTGAATTAAATGAAGAAAATGGAAAATCAACTCATGGAAATTATGTTCTATTAAATTTAAGTGGATTCGAAACAAATTATTTTGAATTAGAAAATAAAAAAGTTCGAACAATAAATTCGATTGATCGAGAAGAATTTCTCCGACGAAAATTCTGTTTCGATGTTTCGAAATGTTTAATTGAACTTCATTTATTGGTGAACAATGGTGAAGAATATTGGATAATTCCAATTCATATT
>JGI26536J50258_1002087_pt1 | contig 12977 bp, 5 predicted proteins | sample ThiBiot_750_plan_FD_50258 | JGI IMG/M metagenome (IMG submission 50258)
GACGGGGATGTCCCGAGCCTGCCGCCTCTCTCGGACGAGGCCAAGGCCGCGCTTCGACAGGAGGTCGGCCTCGCCGACGACTACGCGAACATGGTCGGCCGCGAGGTGTGCAGCATCCTTCTGCACCATCGCATCCGCATCCAGGCCGCGGTCGCCGAGTACGTCGAGCCGCAGATCGCGCTGATGCTCGAGGAGCTCACCCGCACCCTCGACGCCCCGTTCTGGGCCGATCCCGATTCGGATGCCGGGGGCACCACCCCGCTCGTCTGAGCCATCCACAACGCCGTGTCAAGCATCCGGGGGCGACCTATCGCTTTGTTAGCATGAGCGGGCTCCGGGGCGCACCACACCACCCACACCGCTTCGCGTGACCGGAGGACGGTTCCGGGGGTTCGATGATGGCGCAGCGCATGCCTTCCGCGCCGCCCGTCCTGCCCGGGCTGACCTACGTGAGACCTCTCGGATCCGGCGGATTCGCCGACGTCTTCCTCTATGCGCAGGATATGCCGCGCCGACAGGTCGCCGTGAAGGTGCTACCGAGCGATGTCGGCGACCCCGACCTGCTTCGCATGTTCAACGCCGAGGCCGACGTGCTCGCGCACCTGTCGGCGCACCCCTCGATCGTCACCGTCTACCAGGCCGGCATCTCGGCCGACGGACGCCCGTACATCGTGATGGAGTACTGCCCCGGGTCGCTCGCTCAGCGGTACCGCCTCGAGCGGCTGCCGGTCGACGATGTGCTCGCCACGGGTGTGCGCATGGCGAGCGCCCTCGAGTCGGCGCACCGTGCCGGCCTCATCCACCGCGACGTCAAGCCCAGCAACATCCTCGTGACGACCTTCGGCTCACCGGTGCTCGCCGACTTCGGCATCGCGTCGGCGCTCGCCCGCTCCTCGAGCGAGGAGGTGCTCGCGATGTCGATCCCGTGGAGCGCGCCCGAGGTCGTCGAGGAGCAGAGCAGCGGCACGATCTCGAGCGAGGTGTGGAGTCTCGGCGCCACCGTCTATTCGCTTCTCGCCGGCCACAGCCCGTTCGAACGACGTGAACGCGGGCAGAACTCGAAGGACCAGCTGCGCCGACGCATCGCCCGGGCGAGCTACACCGAGATCGCCCGCACCGACGTGCCCGCCGAGCTGCAGCAGGTGCTGCAGCGGGCGATGAGCCGGGATCCACGGAAGCGGTATCCGACGGCGTTGGCCTTCGCCGAGGCGCTGCGCGAGGTGCAGCGCGACCTCGGCCTGGCTCTGACCCCCCTCGAGGTGGCGCAGGGTGAGTGGGAGCCCGGGGTCGCCGCGGTCGATCTGACGGATGCCACGCTCCGCGGCAGCGTGCGCTCGCACGTCGTCCACGACTCACGCCGCAAGAAGCGGGAGCAGTCCGGTGTGCGCGGGCTCGCGCGCGATGAGGACTCCGACATCTCCGCGCCGACGCGCGGCGGTGCGCGGGTGCCCTGGGTGCTGGCCGGTGTCGCGGCCGCGGCGGTGGCCGCTCTGGTCGTGATGGTCGTGCTCGTCGTGGTCGGAGTGATCTGAGTGCGGCGCGTCGGGATCATCGCCACCGTCTCCGCGGTGGTGGTCGCCGGTCTCGTCGTCGCGCTCGCGGTGGTGTGGCCAGGTCTCGATGCGCAGGAGACGCCGAAGTACGACACCTCGGTGTGGGCGCTGCAGACCGGCGACGGCCGGCGGTACGCGCGGGTGAACACCAGCATCGGAGAGCTCGACACCGTGCGCTCGATCAGCAACCCGAGCGAGGTGGCGCAGGGACCTGACGGGGCGTACCTCTACTCGGACAGCTTCACGAAGCTCACGAAGATCGACCCCGCGCAGCCGGTGAACCTCGACGAGGAGACCCTGCGCGCATCCGACTCGACACCGTCGGGAACGAAGGATGTCGCCACCTCCGGCGACTTCGCGGCCTACCTGACCGACGCGGGCGCCGTGTTCGCGGGCCGGCTGTCCACAGGATCGTCGAGCCTCGTCGACCCGGACGCCGCCACCGACAACGCGCCCCAGTTTGCGGCGGATGCGATCGCGGTCGATGCCCGCGGCCGGCTGTACGCCTATTCGAAGCGCGACAAGCAGGTGCTCGTCTACGACATCGTCACGGGGAAGCAGCTGCGCCGGGACGACGCGAGCGCGATCGATCCGGCGACGCCGCTGATCTCGGCCGCGGGGGACACGTGGGTGCTGGTGGGCGCCGACACCGGCGACGTCCTCGTGCAGGGGCGCGCCGCCGAGAAGATCCCGGTCACCGGCACGGCCGTGGTCGGGGCACCCTCCACCTCCGTGGGTGCGGTCTACGTCGCGTCGGCCTCGGCACTCGTGAGCGTGCCGGTCGACGGGTCGTCCCCGCGGGTCGAGGAGGGGTCCGAAGGAGGCGCGAGCCTCGGTGTTCCGGCGACCCCCGTCGTGCACGACGGCGAGGTCTTCGCGGCGTGGGTCGGCACGGGCGCCGACGGCGGGGTGCTGTGGAGCTCGAAGACCGGTCGCAAGACGCTCGACTACGGCGGATTGAGCCTCCCCAACGACGTGCGCCCGGCGTTCGTGCAGAGCGCGAACGCGGTCATCCTCAACGAGACGCGCTCCGGATGGGTGTGGCTCGTGCCCGACGGCACCCTCGTGACATCCAGCCAGGACTGGTCGCTGGATGATCGCACCGATCCGACGCAGGCGCAGAGCGATCAGCAGCAGCAGGTGGTCATCGACCCGAAGCCGCCGATCGCGGAGCCCGACACGTTCGGGGTGAGAGCGGGCGCTCTCGTGTCGCTGCCGGTCCTCCTGAACGACCACGACCCCAACCAGGACGTGCTGAGCATCGATCCGGCCTCCGTCACCGGACTCGATCCCGGCTTCGGCACCCTCAGCATCACCGACAACCGTCAGCAGTTCGCCGTGCAGGTCGCGCCGGGTGCGAGCGGCACGGCCACGTTCCAGTACGCGGTGAGCGACGGCACGACCTCCGACGGCCTTCTCTCGAAGCCGACGACCGTGACGCTGACCGTCGTGCCGCCGTCCCAGGACGGTGCGCCGGTGTGGTGCGGCGTCGAGAAGTGCCTGCAGCCGTGGCCGACCCCGGAGGTCGCGCGAGGGGGCACAGTGACGGTGCCGGTGCTGCCCGGCTGGGTCGACCCCGAGAGCGACCCGGTGTTCCTGCTGAGCGTGCAGAACCCGTCGGGCGTCGGCACCGTCGCGGCATCCCCGTCGGGGGAGGTCGTCTATCAGCACGCCGACGACGGGTCGGGTGGCGAGCAGCAGATCGACCTCATCGTCACCGTGTCGGATACGACCGGCAAGACCGCCGAGCGCACGCTGACGATCAGGGTGACGCCCCAGCCGAAGCTCACCGTGCAGTCGTTCGCGTCGGTCGACGTCGTCGGCGCGGGTACCGAGATCGACGTGGCCCCGCACGTGACGGGTACGGCGGGTTCACTGCACCTCACCTCGGTGCGGGTGCTCGATCAGGCCGCCGCGAGCGCGACGATCGTGGACGGCTCGACCCGTTTCGACTTCTCGGCGCAGGCGGCGGGCACCTATCGCGTCGACTTCACGGTCTCCGATGGGCAATCGGATGCCACGGGCACCGCCAAGATCACCCTGCTCCCCGCCGACGCGCCCGCGCAGCTGGCGACGGCCCCGGTCGTCGCGTTCGTGCATCCGCAGCAGGACGCCACCCTCGACGTGCTGAAAGCCGTCTCGAACCCGACCGGCCGGGTGCTTCTGATCAACGACATCGTCGGCACCGCGGCGTCGGGGGCGAGCCTGTCCGTGGACGGTGTGGGTCAGAGCTACATCCGCGTCTCGGGTACGACGGCGACGGGCGCGTCGGGACTGCTCGGCACCGTCACCTATGCGGTCAGTGACGGCACCGATGACGCGGGCTCCCGCGTCACCGGCACCGCGACGGTCTACCTGCTTCCCGAGGCGCCCGAACTCGCCCCCATCGCCGTCGACGACACCGTCACCGTGCGCGAGGGCACTCAGATCGACATCCCCGTGCTCGACAACGACATCTCGCCGGCCGGAGGGGTGCCGGTGCTCGATCCCTCCTCGGTGCGCTCCTCGACGCCGGATGCGCTCGCCTTCGCCTCGGGAAGCACGCTACGCTACCTCGCCCCGGCCACCCCCGGCGACTACACCGTGGAGTACTCCGACTACACATCGGGCTCGCCGAGGCTGCAGTCCACCGCGACCGTGCACGTGCACGTGCTGTCGAACGACACGAACCGTGCCCCGACCCCGCGCACGCTCGAGGGTCGCGTGCTCGCCGGTCAGTCGGTGCTGATCCCGTTCGACGGGTACGGCATGGACCCCGACGGCGACACCGTCACCCTCACCGGCATCGACGGGCAGCCGCAGAGCGGTGTCGCCACGATCTCGCCCGACGGCGCCTCGATCCTCTACACGTCGGTGTCGGGCTACCGCGGTCAGGTGTCTTTCACCTACGAGGTGACGGACGAGTTCGGCGCGGTCGGCAAGGGCACGGTGCGGGTCGGGGTGCTCGACGACCAGTCGAACCCGAGCCCGGTCACCTTCACCGACTACGTGCAGGTGCAGGCGAGCGAGACCAACAGTGTGCGGGTGAGTCCCCTCGCCAACGACATCGATCCGACGATGCAGGGTCTGACGCTCACCGACGTGCGCCCCGACCTCCCGGCGACTCTCGACGACGGATCTCCCAACCCGCAGTACGAGGCCGAGAAGGCGCGGGTGACCTCGACGACCGACGGCATCGTGGTCATCACGGCCGGCACCGATCCGGGAACCACGTCGTTCCTCTACGACGTGAAGTCGGGGTCCGGCAACACCGGTCGTGGACTCATCGTGGTGCAGGTCATCCGCGATCCCGTGCCGGATTACCCGATCGTCGCCGACACCGTGCTCACTCCCGAGAATCGCGACGACATCGTCGGCGGTGTCGACGTGCTCACGGGCAGGTCGAGCTGGTCGGCGGGCGATGTGTCGTCGCTGACGGTGTCGCTGTGGCATCCCGTCGCGGGCTTCACCGCCGACGGACGCACGATCTCCGGCGCGGTGCCCGAGGCGACCGAGCTGATCCCGTTCGTCGTCACGGGGAAGATCGGCGACACGCAGGTCTCGACGTACGCGTTCCTGCGTGTACCGGGGCGCAACGACATGTCGGTGTCGCTGCAGCCGAGCATCCGGCCGGTGCAGGTCACCGAGCTGGAGTCGGCGGAGTTCGACATGACCGACCTCGTCAGCGCACCGCGCGGGACGACGATCGAGGTCGGCTCGGATGTCTCGGCCTCCGGGGCGCGGCAGGGTGCCCTGTGCTCCGTGGTCTCGGGCACCGTGCTGCGTTACGACGCGAACGCGAACGCCCCCTGGGTCGACGCATGCCGCGTGCCGGTCCGCGTCGTCGGCCAGCAGCAGTGGACCTACCTGTCGGTGCCCATCACCGTCATCCCGCGCGACCCGCAGCCGCAATTGTCCCCGGCCTCGATCACCGTCGGCCCGGGGGAGACCCAGACGTACGACCTCAAGACGATGACGACGTGGCAGCTGCGCCCCGACTGGGAGAACATCCGCTACGCGGTGCAGTACTCCGGGTCGCTGTTCCAGGTCTCGCTCGCGGGCTCGGTGCTCACTGTCACCGGAAACGACCGGGCGCTCCCGGGTGCCCAGGACGCCGTGGTGGTCACCGTCACGAACTACACCTCGGTGCAGCCGGCGCGTCTGATCCTGAGGGTGGGCGCGGCGCCGTCGACGCTGCCCGCGGGCGGCACCGTGGCGCGGCAGTGCTCCCAGGCGAACGGCTCCTCGTGCACGTTCGCGGTCATCGGCGCGAGCGGCGAGGTCAATCCGCTGCCGCGCACGCCGCTGATCGTCGTGGCGGCGCGTCCGGTCGGCGCGTGCGTCGGGGTGAGCTTCCAGGTCGCGTCGCCCACGAGCGTCACCGCCTCGTGGACATCGGATGCCCCGGGCGCGACGTGCACGGCCGCGTTCTCCGTGCAAGATGCGCAGGGCCGCATCACGACCGCCGAGCGCGACGGCACGATCCTGCTCGATCTGCAGGGATACCCCAAGGCTCCCGCGAGCGTGCGACAGACCGACTACGCCGACGGCACCTTGACGCTCCGGGTCGACCCCGGCGCCGCCGCGCTGGCGTACCCGGCGCTGACCGGGTTCGTCGTGCGCTGGCAGGGACAGGTCGTCGCTCAGTGCGCCCCGAACGGTGTCTGCCCCGACATCTCGGCGCCCAACGGCGAGCAACGCACCTACGAAGTCTGGGCGGTCAACGCCGTCGGCGAGTCGCGATCGAGCGTGCGCACCCTGGGCTGGGCGTACGACGCGCCGGCCACGCCGGGTCAGGTCACCGCGACCCCCCTCGTCACCGCCGACGGGTCGGGCAAAGTCGTCGACCTNCAGGTGAGCGGGATCGACGCGGCCCAGACGGGCTCGCTGCGCATCCAGAGCGCCGTCGGCGAGACGCGCACCGTGACCATCGCGCCGAACCAGACGAGCGTCTCGGTGTCACGGTTCGTGGTCGGATCGAACACCCAGACCCCGGTGACGGTGACACCTGTCTCGCGCTACTCGCTCCCGCCCGGGCTCGCGGGGTCGACAGCCGGGTCGGCGGCGACGGTGAACACGAACGGCGTGGGTGCGCCGGTGAACGCCGCCCTGGCGCTGCAGGCCACATCGAATGGGAACGGCTCGTCGACGATCCTCGCCACCGGCACGGCCCAGCCCGGCGGCGATGGGTCGCAGCTGCGCTTCGGCGTCGTGCAGGGCACCGGCGGGTGCACGGCATCACAACCTCCCACGAGCGGGTCCGGCACGTATCAGGTCGAGTCGACGGTGCCCGACGGGATCGTGTACACCTTCACGCTCTGCGTGCGGTCGATGATCGGCGGCACGTCCTTCGGGGACGCGGGCGACACCGAGCAGGTGCGCGCCGTGCAGAGCCAGGCCGCCCCGCAGGGCTACACCTTCACGGTCGCCCCCGCACCGCAGGTCTCCGCCAGCACGCCGAACCAGGTGTTCTGGACGATCCAGAGCGCGCCGACCTCGACCGAGCAGCCGCCGACGAACAACCACGCGGAGTTCTCCGGATACCCGACGAACGTCGTCGGCTCCGACCCGGGGATCCGGGTGCGGTACGTGCACAACGACTGGGGCACGACCAGCAACTGGGCCGATGTGACGCCCGCCGCCGGGTCCGCGCCGTACCAGCTGCAGGCGCGGTGGAGCGCCGTCTGCACGACCGGCTCCGATCTGCAGCGCACAGGGGCCTCGTCGAACAGCCGGGCCGCCCTCACGTTCTCCGACGTGCATTACTACCGCAACGGACTGCTCGGACCGGTCGAGCTCACCCCGGACGCGAACGATCCCTGGCTGGTTCCGGCGGGCGCCGACTACGCGACCCTGTCGGTCGCCGTCGACTGGTCGGCGACCGGGTGGAACGTGAACGGCTACTCCACCAGCTTCCGCGTCGACTGCAACCCGCCCAGCGCGGGCGGCTGAGCCGCGGCATCCCTCTGTTCCCCGTCCCCTCACGCAAAGGATTCCCGATGACCCTCACGCAGGAGCAGGCCACCTGGTTCGCGCAGACGTTCGGTCAGATCGCCGACAACGTCGAACGGGCGATCCTCGGCAAGCGGCACATCGTGGAACTGGTGCTCACCTCGATGCTGAGCGACGGGCACGTGCTGCTCGAGGACGTCCCCGGCACCGGCAAGACGTCCCTCGCGCGGGCGCTCGCGCAGTCCGTGCAGGGCACGAACACGCGCATCCAGTTCACCCCCGACCTGCTGCCCGGCGACATCACCGGCATCACCGTGTACGACCAGAAGTCGGGGTCGTTCGAGTTCCACTCCGGGCCGATCTTCGCGAACATCGTGCTCGCNGACGAGATCAACAGGGCGAGCCCCAAGACCCAGTCGGCGCTGCTCGAGGTGATGGAGGAGGGCAAGGTCACCGTCGACGGCGTNTCCCGCGCGGTCGGCGATCCGTTCCTCGTNCTCGCGACCCAGAACCCGGTGGAGCAGGCGGGCACCTACCGGCTGCCGGAGGCGCAGCTGGACCGGTTCCTGATGCGCACCTCGCTCGGGTATCCCGACCACGCGGCGACGGTGCGCATCCTCGACGGCGCCGCGGTCGCCACGGCCGATCTCCCTCCGATCGTCACNCCGCAGGCGCTCGCCGGCATGGCCGACCTCGCGTCGCACACCTATGTCGATGCCCTCGTCCTCGACTACATCGCGCGCATCGTCGACGCGACCCGCTCGGCCGACGAGGTGCGCCTCGGGGTGTCGATCCGCGGGGCGCTCGCGCTCACTCGCGCCACCCGCACGCGCGCCGCCTCGCAGGGGCGCACCTACGCCACCCCCGACGACGTGAAGTCCCTCGCGGTCGCGGTGCTCGCCCACCGGCTGATCCTGCACCCGGAGGCCGAGTTCGACGGCGTCACCCAGGAGGCCGTCGTCGGCGAGGTGCTGCTCGACGTCGCGCCTCCCACTCAGCGCGAGACCGCATGACGCTGAACGACTCCCGCGTCGCGCGCACGCAGACCTCGGGGCACACGACCACCGCCCGCACGCAGGTGACCACGGTCGGTGGCCGCCGCATCGTGGGCGCCGTCGTGTGGCTGACCGAGGTGTGGGGCGTGCTGCGGCGGGCGGGTGCGGCCACCGCGGAGTGGCTGCGCGACACGGTGCGCCCGGCGGGTGCGGTGCTGGCGGTCGCCGGCACGGCAGGCCTCGTGCTCGGGCTCGTGTTCGGGTGGGTGGAGGCGATCGTCGCCGGATGCCTCGGACTGCTGCTGCTGGCGATGGCGGTGCCGTTCCTGTTCGGCGGCCGGTCGTACGACGTCGACCTCACGATGACGCATCAGCGCGTGGTGGCGGGGGACGCGGTGGACGGTCGCATCGTGGTGCGAAACGTCGGTCGACGCACCGCCCTTCCGGGTCGTCTCGACGTGCCGGTCGGGCGTGGGCTCATCGAGATCGGGGTACCGCTGCTGCGTCCCGCCCAGCAGGTGGTTCAGCCGGTGGAGATCCCGTCGCTGCGTCGCGGCATTGTGACGGTGGGCCCGGTGACGACCGTACGGGGCGATCCGATCGGGATGCTGCGCCGCGAGCGTGCGTTCGAGGACGTCCACGAGCTGTTCGTGCACCCGCGTACGGNCACGCTCCCGTCGACGAGTGCGGGCCTCATCCGCGACCTCGAGGGTGCCGCGACCCGCCGGCTCGTCGATGCGGACATGTCGTTCCACGCCATCCGCGAGTACNCACCGGGCGACTCTCGCCGACAGGTGCANTGGAAGTCGACCGCGAAGACGGGGCGGCTGATGGTGCGCCAGTACGAGGAGTCGCGTCGCTCGCGCATGGCTGTCGTGCTCGCGGTCGCGGCGACAGAGTACGCCGACGCCGACGAGTTCGAACTCGCCGTCTCCTGCGCGGCGTCGCTCGGGCTCCGTGCCGTTCGCGACGCGCGCGAGCTCGACATCCTGGCCGGGTCCGCGATCCCCCGGGTGGTGCGAGGTCGGCTGCGCGCGGTGCAGCACCTGCCGACGATCGCGGCGCGGCCGCTCCTCGACGGTTTCAGCGGCGTCGAAAGGCTGGAGAACACGGTTCCGGTCGACNAGGTGTGCCGGGCCGCCGTCGAGGCGAACGAGCGGCTCTCGGTCGCGTTCCTCGTGCTGGGGTCCACGCTGACCCTCAGNCGGGTGCGGCAGATCGCGCTCGCGTTCCCGGCGGACACCGCGGTGTTCGCCGTCATCTGCGATGAGCGCGCGCATCCGCGCCTGCAGGTGCTCGGCTCTCTCACGGTGCTCACCGTCGGCACCGTCGACGACCTCGCAGGTCTGCTGCTGCGGGGGGCGACGTCGTGAGCGCNGCACGCGGTCGCACCGCGTCGCCCTGGCCGCGGGTGGTGGCCGGGGCATCNTATGTGCTGACGATGGTCGTGCTCGGAACGGTCGCGACCTGGCCGATCTACCGCACCGCGTGGCTGCTCGTCGTCGTCGCGGTCGCGGCGGTCGTGGGTGCGGTGATCGCCGCTGCGGTGACGCGGCGACGACTGCCGTGGTGGGTGGTGGTGCTCGCGCTTCTCGGTGCCGTCGCCGTGCTGGGCGTGCCCGTGACGATGCCGGGGCGCCTGAGCGCGCTCGATCAGCTCGGCGGCGGGTTCGTCGAGCTCGCGCGCGGAGTCGCGCTCGCGTGGAAGGACCTGCTCACGGTCGACCTTCCCGTCGGCGACTACCGCAACCTGCTCGTCCCCGTGTTCGTGACCTTCCTGGTCGCGACGACCCTGGCGCTGCTGGCGGCCTGGCGGGCCGACCGCCGTGCGGTGCTCGCGGTGCCGGCGGCCGTCGCGATGCCCGTGTTCGGTCTGCTCTTCGGCCGCTCCGTGACGAGCGATCCGCTCGTGCTCGGCCCGGTGTCCGTCCCCGCCCCGATCGAGACCTTCGTGGGGGTGGCGACCGTGGTCGCCGCCCTTCTCTGGCTCGCATGGCGGGAGCGGGATCAGCGGCTGCGCCTGCTCGCGGCCGCGGCCGGGGCCAGCGGCATCCGCGCCCGGCGACTGCGCACGGGGTTCTCGGGTGGCCGGCTCGCCCTCGCCGCCGGAATGGTGGTCGTGGCTGTCGTGGTCACGGCGGCGGTCGTACCGTTCGCCGCCCGCGGCCTCGACCGCGAGGTGCTCCGCAGCGCGGTCGGGCCGACGATCGACCTCGCGGCCGAACCGAGCCCGCTCTCCACCTATCGGTCGCTGTTCAGCGACACCCAGGCCGACCTGGTGCTCTTCCAGGTGACGACGACGGGCACCGCGCCCGCTCGAGTGCGGCTTGCGACCCTCGACGTGTACGACGGCGAGATCTACCGTGCCGGTTCCTCCGGTGACGGGCGCTTCGTGCGCGTGCCGTCGAGCCTCGATGCGGGTGCGGGCACCGCGATCGACGCAACCGTGACGATCGGCGGCCTCAGCGGCATCTGGCTGCCGACCCTCGGCCAGGTCTCGTCGGTCGACTTTCAGGGGTCGCGTGCCGCGGCCCTCAGCGACGGCTTCTACTACAACGCCGATGCGCAGGCGGGCGTCGACACCGTGCCGAACGGCCTCGGCGCGGGTGACGTCTATCGCGTGACAGGGGTCGACCCGATCACCCCCGATCTCGCGACCGTGCGGGCTCCGGGAGGCGCGGCCACCTCGGTGACCCTGCCCGACAACCTCACGAAGTGGGTCGAGGTCCACCAGACCGGCACGGGGGGCGAGGCGCTGTCGGGGCTGGTCGCCCTGCTGAGGGCGCGCGGCTATCTCAGCCATGCCCTGTCGGTGTCGACGGGGGAGACCCCGGTGTGGATGGCGGGGCTCGCGGACTACACCTTCCAGCCCAGTGCGGCCGGTCACTCGCTCGCGCGCGTCGACCAGCTCTTCGCGAAGCTGCTCCAACGCGAGGCCGACCCGCAGGCGGCGGCGACCGACAACTACGTCGCAGCCGTCGGCGACGACGAGCAGTTCGCCGTCGCGGTCGCCCTCATCGCGAACAAGCTCGGCTTCCCGGCCCGCGTGGTTCTCGGCGCCCGTCTCAGCTCGGCGGACGCGACGGTGCCCGTGTGCGTGGACGGAGCCTGCCGTGCCGACGACCTGAGCGCCTGGACGGAGGTGCGCGACGACCAGGGGCAGTGGATCGCGGTGGATGCCACCCCGCAGCACGCCCAGTCGCCGAGCCTCGAGGTGACGCGACAGCGCGACCCCGAGAACGTCACCGAGGTGCGTCCCGACTCGGTCGACGAGGTCGCACCGCCGAACCCGGTGCAGCAGGACTCCGATCGGCAGGCTTCGTCGGCGGGTGACTCCGGCTGGGACCTCGCCTGGCTGTGGGCGACGCTGAAGATCGGCGGCCTCGTGCTGCTCGTGCTGCTTGTGCTCGGGGGGCCGTTCCTCCTCGTGGCCGGGGCGAGGTTCTTCCGGCGGCGCTCGCGCCGGCTGCAGGCGGATCCGGCGCAGAAGGTGGCGGGGGGCTGGGATGAGTACGTGGATGCCGCGATCGACGCGGGTCGTGCGCGGCCGGCGAGCCGCACGCGGCGCGAGCTCGCCGCGCTCTACGGCACACCGAGCGGGACGGTGCTCGCCGACGGCGCCGATGAGGCGGTGTTCTCGCCCCGTCCGCCCAGCGCCGAGGAGGCGGACGCGTTCTGGCGCATCGTCGACGTGGAGCGCCGCGGCTTCGCCGGTGGCCAGGGGTTCTGGCGAAAACTCGCCACGGCTCTATCGTTGAGATCATTCGTGCGGTTCGCCGCGCCGAGGTTCACGCGCTCGTCCACCCGATCGGGCGCCCGTGCAGGATCGACCGGAAGGGGGACGCGCCGGACTCGCCGTCCCGCGCGCTAGGACATGTCGAACTCGTCCACTCTGGCCATCGTGCTGGTGCTGTACCTCGTGATCGTTGNGGCCCTGTACGTCTGGGTCGCGTTGTCGCTGTCCGCCGTGTTCCGCAAGGCGGGCNTCGAGAGCTGGCGCGCGTGGGTGCCGGTGTTCAACATCGCGAGCCTCCTGCAGCTCGGCGGGCTCTCGCCGTGGCTGGTGCTGCTGGGGCTCGTGCCGGTGTTCGGCTGGCTCTTCCTCTGGGTCGTCGTGGTCGTCGCGGCGCACCGCGTCAACCAGGGTTTCGGGCTCGGCAGCGGGTTGACCGTGCTCGCGGCGCTGCTCTTTCCGGTGTGGGCGACCGTCGTCGGATTCGGCTCCGCTCGATGGATAGCGGGTCCGGTCGCCGGTCCCGTCCGCTCATCGCTGCGGGCGCCTGCACGCGTGTCGTCGCCGATGGATGCCGCGGCGCCCGCGTCGTCCGCCGCGCCGCTGCCGTCTCCGGCAGACCTCGCGGTCGCCGACGATGCCGCCCGTCCCGCATCGACCGGTGCGGCGCCTGCCGCGCCGCTTCCCCCCGCGGCCGCGACTGCCGCTTCCGCGCCGACGCCGGCCGCCGCCGCGGCGGCGCCTGCCGCGTGGACTCCGCCGACG
>JGI26536J50258_1002088_pt1 | contig 12976 bp, 9 predicted proteins | sample ThiBiot_750_plan_FD_50258 | JGI IMG/M metagenome (IMG submission 50258)
GCGTGCGCGACATCATCCGGATCGCCGTTCAATACAACCACGCGTATCGATATCTCGGCCACATCCGGATCGAAGAAGTATTGGAGGTTGGTCGGGCGACCGCGGAAGTGTTTGTGAATGTCCTGAATGAAAGCGCGGCGAGAATGTCTCTGTTCTTCGCTCTTTTTCCTCAGGAAAATGCCGTGATACCGGGCCGTATCCATGTCAACTGGCGTAGGCACGATCCACACGTGGGCCCTTGGCGATTCCGCAGTCAAAAAAATCGAACGTTTGGCACTATCCGCTTTGTCGAAAGAGTTGGAGATCAGCTCACCGGCACGGTACGATCGCGCGCGATAGAACGGGACATTCTGGACGTAGCCGCTCAATGATGACAGTGCGTCTGCTTCTTCTGGAGCAAGACTTATTCCTCCGACAAACACGTTACGGAGCCGGTAGCGATAATCGTGGCCGAATAGCAGAGGGGTCGCTCCGGAATAACCCGTCACCTTTACTTCGAAGGGTGTCTGCGGAAGACGGGAAGGCTCCTTGTATGTTCCGAGGAATCTTTGAAAGTCGCGCGCTTGAGCAGAACTCATTCCGATGTAGCGAGCAATTTCTGTGCTATTGGTCGCCGGGGACTGCGTCGGCTGCTCCTTGGCAAAAAAGTCCTCGGCGGCTCCGTGAAACTTGCTTCCTGTTGCGAGAACCGTGATCTCTTGAGTTTGCTGATGGACGCTCCGAAGAGCGTGCTGCGGACTATCCGAAAGGTCCAGCCGGTAACCGATCCAGAAATCCTCAAGGAACATGCAGGGCCAAAGCGTCTCCCGATTGGAAGCTCCCAACGGCGATGGCGTAATGAGATCAGACGTGGGCGCTGAGATCGTCAGTCCCGAACACTCAAGCTCATTTGCGCCGTGGTATTCGTCCATCAATAACTGTGGCGGACGATCATCGCGCGGGTCCGCGAAATCCTCACCAGCCTGCCAATTGGCGGCAACAGCGTTGGAAATAGAGTTGTTAAATTGGAGGATTGTGTTCTGTACAACAGCGGTTTCGGCATTAATAGCTGTCGCCCTGTATCGCGGCTGACCGCTCGCATCGTTCAGATATGCAAGAGCTGCATTCGTTGTTCTTACCTGCTGTCCGGCTTGGGCGATGTCAGAAAAAGAGAGTGGATGAGTGTGGCTAAGTCGACGAAAAGCCGTGGGATGGAGCACAATTTGATCCGCCGCACCGGCAAACGATGTGGACTGCACAAGGAGTACATGGTCGCCAATGATTGGCTGGTCCGCATTGGCTCGCCATTTGGTCACGAACCCACATTGTTCGCTTATCAGAGAGTTCTTGAATGCTGCATGGACCGCCACATTGGGATCGGCGACCGAAACAGTAGTGTCGCCCGCCGAAGTGCTGGTGCGAAGAGCCGTAGAACCCAAATAGCTGGCGAGGGAAGAAGTATCCTCCATGCGGCCCTGTATCTTTGCAACACCTAACCTGAGCCTCCGAACAGCCGACCTCACCTCTGTGTCATCGGAAAAGCTCTCGACCGCATTCGAGCTGTTGAATATGGCTTCTAATACGGAAGCCGTGACATAAGCATTGAGCCACTTCGCCTTGTCGTAAGATTGGTGGTCCGACGAAAACTTCCTGGCGACGAAGTCGGCTCCCAAGCCGAAGTTCTCGGCGGCACGAGCTTGAAAATCTGCCTGCACAAGAAATAGGTCGTCATGCACTTGAGCGACGTCAACGAACTGATTTTCCAGCAAGGCGTCGAAGCGGCTATCGTGGAGGACCGCGCTAACCGCAACATTGGTCTGCCGAACCAGATAATTCCGCAATGTGTCGCGCAATGCGGTTAATTCCTTCGCCCCGGAATAAGTAAGGGTCACACCGATACCCGCGATCCCGGTCAAGGGGCGGCCTGCGTTGGCCCATGTACCGAATTCTACGGCAAGAGCTTCGATTGGTTGATTGACCGGTTGACCGAGGACGGGGTGACCGGCGACCGCCGCAGCGATCTCGCCCGTTGTCACCACACCTGCCGAAAACTCCAGGCTTGATATGATACGAACATCGAAAGTTTTCGGCGATGCCTGTGTATTTGTTGCATGCAGAGGCAGCGGAATCAGCTTGTATGTGACCGACATGGTGAGCTCTTCACTGATACCCGGCAAGAACACGCTCGAATGCCCGCCGACGGTCACGCTTGAATGACGGACCGAAGGGCAACCCGTCGCTCGAGGGAACTCCGCTCCCGATGCTGGAGTACGTTCCCATTACGCGGGGAACACCGGCTGCGAAGGTTACCTGTGCGGCCGCTGCGTTTGCGACGAAGGCCTCGCTGTCACTGGACACTTCCTCGTGGACAGCTGAAAACGAATACGAGATTCGAACAAAGCCGATCTTGATTGATACCGAAACCGTCGCCACGCCTTGAATAATTTTTTGCGTCGACGAGGAAATTCGTGACAGCGCAATATAGATGAGGCCGCAAAATTGTATGATGCCAGCAACGGAGAGATCAGCCGCTGCTTTCACGAAAGCTCTTAGGACCACAGTGGCACTGTTTGCCGGATCGTTGCGCTCCAGCATGTAAAAAATGCCAGCAGTCAATGAGGCCTGACCGGTGGCGATACCCCACGTGATCGGCACAAGCGCGCCGTACTCCATGCTTATTTCGACGAGCCGACATCCTTTCGTCGTAAGCTCCAAGAGAGCGTAAGCTTTGCCGCCGTACCAAGGCGGCACATAAATCGTGAGTGGCTTTTCACGCGACGAAACCGAAAAGCCGACAGCTAGGACATCACGCCCCGCAAGCGGTATGGTCACGGACCAGCCAAGCGCAAGGTTCGATACTTGGGCCGGTCCTATGAACAGTGGACCGGAACCTTCTGCTGGAAACTGTAGTGTCTGCCAGACTTTGATTTGCTGCGGCGTAGGTACAATGTGAACGCTGTTATCGCCAAGACCACCAAAGATCTTTGCAAGCTGGCTTAGGAAATCGAGAGGCGGAAGGAGATCGACCGATGCGATCTGTACTTGAAAGTCTTTATGCCCGTCCTCGAAAACCTCAAATATAAGGTTCGAAAAGCTTATCTTCATCGCACTGAAGATGACTACCGCAAAGTCGAGCATTTGCGCACGTGCGGACACACGTGGCTTTCCTGGGGAGAAGGAAAAACCCGACCCGCCGGCAGGAATAGCGACTTCTCCGAGATCGATGCGCGCCTTGGCGTCGATCGTAATCCGTGTCTTCCCGTCTGTCGGAATGAACTCTGCGGGGCCGACTGTCACGCGCTTGAATACGTCATTGGACCATTGAAGCGAGGCCTCAACGCCGAGTGAAAGGGGTTGCTCTCCAGGCAACGAGGTGAGCGCGTCCTGCCTTAGCGTTGTGATCAGATCGGGTATCGACGTTGAAACGATGCCGTTCAAAATGTCGGCAAGCCACTCGATACCCGAGGTTCGCACCTTCCACACCAAAGGCGTGGCCGCGCGCTCGCCGGATGGACGATCGGAGGAGAGGCCGAGTGCCACATCCTGGAAAATATCCTTGAAGCTGAGCCCTGGGATAACTTGCGCATCAATGCCAAAGAGATCGCCGAGCTTGAGGCCGGGCGTTACGCTTGCTGCGTCGCGCGCGGCGAAGGACACAAGCGGCGCGGTCGTACCCATGAGTAAACGCGCGGCCGCAGCAACTGCATCCCGGTCGGTTTGGGTTCGCGATGTATCGAAGGGCTGAACGTCATGCTGGGGTCTGCTTTGGCGGGCGAATGCAGCGTAGTCGAGACGATGCGTCTGCTGAATGCGCGCTTTGAGCGGGCCTATGTAACCGGGCCACCGTCGGTCATTAAAGGTCGCGTCTCCAACTGTTCCATACTGCCGATTGATCACGCTGAGATGCGTATCGGGCACCGACAGCCCGCCGATTCCTTCCGATGACGACGAACGACCAAACCTGACTTCATTGTCGACGCCCGCGAAAAGACTGTCAGGAATCGGACTGGGGTTTTGCGATACGCCGAAATAGGCTTCCCTGACATCCTGAGCGACTTGCGCCGCCGTTCGAGGAGAAACGCTCCCTGCCTCGTTAACCAGACCACGCGTGTCCAGCATGAACACGTAAGGTGCTTCAGGGTCGTTCGATTGAGCGCTTACATTGAAGAAATATTCCGACGGTGGAGTAGTTGGTTCTGGATCGAGAATGGCAGAGTAGGTGAACCGCACATCTCGATACGTGATGATCGAATTGGATGGCTCTCCAGAAATCTGGTCCATGCTTTGGATGCGGGCTCGCATCGTTCGCGCACGAGGCCTGAACGGCACACTTACAACGGATGGTAAGAGATCTGGGAGATTCCCCCTGGTCCATTCGATCCAATCTATGCGCTGGGCCGTCCGCCCCTTTGCTCGCGAAGCAGCCAACGCGATCGACGCTCCTCCATACTTGGCAAACCGTCCGGGCTCGAGCGCCCAGTACTTGTCAACGATACGCAAGCCGTCGGCTGTCGGGTCAATTGCGTGCTGCTGATCGCCTTGCGCGACGGGCGGTGTCGGGCAGACCAGATTCTGGTGAGACGGGTTCCACAATGAACCTGGCTCCCAAATGAGACCATTGGGAGCCCGCGCCTTGGTGCTGACGTAGAACATCGGCATCGAAGCGCCGTGCTTGTTGCCGTCCCAATCCGTACCTACATGCTCGAACGGGAATGGAACACCGCCGACCATTGGCAGGAAGAAGTCGTAGTGACGATATGTCTCGGGGTCGCCGCCGGGAGGCAAGTCCAGTGGGGGTGATCGTGGTGTCGTTACGGATATGGCCGTGAAAGGCGTCTCGACGTGACCGACCGAGATTGAGTTCGGCTGCAGTATTTGCAGAAAGGCTTGCTGGACTAGCGGAGCGACAAAGTGACCGTTCTTGTCTCGTCCAAAGACTCGCTCTGACAAGAGGACAAGCTCGCAGGGTGTCCCAAAGGGATAGAGGAACCCTTCACTAATGACTTCGACATGATGGTCTCGACCCAAGCTCGTTGAATGCACCCAACCCGATAGCGCGCATCCCGGAAATGGATCCCACTTTCCTTCGAGCTGCAGCCAGCCACCGCGAGCGCTTAAGCGCATTTGGCTCGCCGATATCGAACGTCCCGGAGCAAAGCATGCGGCGATGCACCCGCTTTGGGCTGCATCATCAGACTCGTATTTCACCACGCCCGTGTCGGTAAGCGGGGTGATTTTTCCAGTGTAGGGAAAGCGGCGGGACAGGCTGGTGGCAATGTCAATTCGGCTGTAGTTGCTCAGAGGCGTCGGGCGCGGTGGAAAATTAAGCCCGGGTCGGTCGCCATATGTAACAACTAGGGTTCCATCGGCCGGGGTGCCTTCTAGGCTCTTCTTGTCGAATCCTCGTACGCTCAGAACCTCCAACGAAATGGCTTCTGAAGCTTTGGCGCCTTTTCGTTTGAGCGAGGTGCTCCACAACTCAGTCCACGACCCTGTGCTCCGCATCTTGATTGGGTCATCAAAAGCAAAGCTGGAAGGGATGGTGTCTGCTGCCGGACTAAGCTCGATACCCCACGGAATCTCTATTCGCGTGACTGGCGGTGAGCGTGTGCGCGCGATTTCTAGATCGTAGTTTGCGCCTAATTTGGCTAAGTCCGGCAGCACAAGGTCGTATTCGTGCCATGCGAGCAAGGTATCGAGGTTCAACGGTATCCGTCGACGCGATTTTATTTTGAAGACGACTTCGCTGGGCGCGCTTGGAGTAAGCCGAATTCCGGCGAGTTTGCTCTCGTCGAATACGAGGGGGATTACCTTGTCAGTTGCGATAGCTATTTCAGCGAAGTGCTGAGGAGCAAACTCAAAAACGAAATATCTATCTTTGACGTTATCGAGTGGCGCGAGCCATCTTGATCCGGCCGCACGAGCTTCCCGGTATCCAATCGCCGTGAGCTTCAGGAAAAGCTCGTCGCGGGGCCGGCGTAGAATGTATTTGGGCCAAGTCCGGTCAAGTTGCAGCTGTTGGGCCAGCGCCACACCGGATCGCAATCCGGCATTTGTACTGAATGACAATGCTGCCGCATAGCCAAGAAAGGTGCGGCGACTGACGCCTTCCGAAGGCCCATCGCTGTCGTCGTGCCGGCCCATCCTCGCCCCCGAAGAATTTCAGCCCGTCACGCCAACTATCGTCAAGATTGTAATTTCTGCAAGAACTATTCTCGATCACACTGTGCGTGCTATCGTAAAGCTTCAGCCGTGTTTCGCGGATATGGCGATGTTCGACAAGTTGAGCGCTCCTTCGCCGGCCCTCTTGACCGCGCTGGTCCAGCGCGGCTGGGTCAGGCACGGCGCGGCCGGCGACGACACGGAGTCTGTTATCAGCGAGCTCGGCCGGGTCGGGGACATTCTCGGCACGCGCGTCAAGGGCCGAGCCGGCGCATTAGAGGAGGTGATCCGGCCTCAGGCGCTTCACGAGGCCCATCCGCGGTCGCTCAGCGCGCAATTCGGCTTGCAGGCCCTGCCATTTCATGTCGAACTCAGTCATCGACCGCGTCCATGTCGATATCTCTTGCTTGGATGTCTCGACTCCGGGTCGCCCGGCGCGTCCACTATGCTACTCGATTGGCGAACGCTCGGTTTCTCATCGGATGAGCTTCACCTTCTTGAGGCCGCACCGATCCTCGTGCGCACTGGTCGGCGATCATTCTACTCTACGCTCTTGTCGCCCGACCACGCCTTTCTTCGCTACGATCCCGGCTGCCTCGAAGCTGTCGACGGACGCGGCCGCGCCGCCCTCGGCATTATAAAGCGTCGACTAGGCGCAGGCGCGCCAGAAATCTATCAGTGGCGCCGTGGCGACATCCTGATCATTGACAACTGGCGCGCCCTTCACGGGCGTGCACCGTCGGACCAAAGTTCCGGACGCCGCCTTGCGAGGATACTCATCGATGCCTGAGAACGTCTTCATCGCTATCAGTGGCGACGCCCTTCATGCGAAGTCAAAGGTCTACATCGGCCGTGCGCTGGCCAGAAAGGCCCACGGTGACCTTGACGAATATCAGCTCTGGTCTTCGCTCGCGCTCGAACTGCTCGGCAAGGCCGCCCTCGCACGCAAGCATCCGAGCCTGGTGGTCGACCCGACCCATTGGCAGTCAATGTTTGTCGCCGCCGGCATCAACGTTACGACCGACGTGAAGACCATCACAGCCAAGACCTTATTCGAGCGTCTGGCCCATCTGGTTCAGCGGTTCGACAAGACCGTCCAGAAGTTTTGTCAAGATATCGCCGAGCGCCGCAATGCCGAGCTCCACTCGGCCGACCTACCGTTCAAGACCATGAAGCTGGATGCATGGGAAGCACGCTACTGGCACGCCTGTGACACAATCCTCCACCAGATGGGATCGTCACTGGAACAATGGCTGGGCGCTTCCGACGCGGCCGCTCCCCGCCAATTGCTCGATGAGGCGGTTAAGGCGCTGGAGTCAGCCGTCAAACTTCGTGTCCAAGCCGCCCGGGAGCAGTTTGAGGCGCTGAAGAAGGCCGAACGTGAGCGCCTAGCGGCTGAGGCCGAACTTCGCGAGCCCCAGCATCAGACGGCCCTCTTCAAGGGCCGATACGACGAGATCTGGACGGAGAGTTGCCCGGCCTGCAAATGCCGCTCCTTCATGACCGGCGACCAGACTGGCGAAGACATTAGCGAAGAGCGCGACGAATACGCCATCTGGGAAATCGTCAATCGGGAATTCGTTGGCGAGGAGTTTCGATGCCCGACGCGCGAGTTGACCCTCGTGGGAAGCGACGAGATCGACGCGGCCGGCTTGAACTACATTCATGGGGATCAGCAGGAACGCGAGATGGAATACGAGCCCGACTACGGCAACGACTGAAATGGGCACGGAGCCTCGGGAAACGAAATTGCCGCATCAAGGCCAGCTCTTGTCATTCATGCGAACGCTGTTCTGATGCGCTTGCTCCAACGAGACGGACAAATGGGCGCTTAAAGCATGCAACGGGGCGACGATCCCAGCATCGTTCGTGCAGAGAAATTGCCTAAGAGTTGTTTGGAGGGGGAGTGAGAGCAAAGCCAACGGATATCGTCAATCTTCTCATGCGGTTTACTGGGCCTGATCTGACGCAAACGCTGTCCAGGATTGAGACTGCGGTTCACGGGATCACCGCCGGAGACTGCGCGACTTTTGTTGAAGGTGCCGGCGCGGGCCGCGAGGTGCTCGCCGCGGCGGCCGAGATGAAACGTTTGGCGGGGCAGATCAACGTTACCATCCACGCGCTCGGTATTCTGCTCTGCCTTCCACACATTCTACAACCTGGCGAGCGCATTGACTCGCTCTCGTTGGGGGCGGGTAATACGGGGCGGGAGTTCGATCTGGAGACCAACCTGCGCGTGGGGGAATTCAAATTCATCCGATGGCGAGGAGGAGCGGAATCGATCCGACAGAACTCGGTGTTCAAGGATTATGTGCTTTTGGCCGAGCATCCAACACCAAAGCGAAAACATCTATACCTGCTAGGTGTCGAGCATGCGCTAAGGTTCTTTCAGGGCGGCCGGGCCCTCTCCAGCGTGCTCAGTCGCGATGATAAGCTTCAGAAGTTCTTCGCGGAGCGTTTTGGCGACCGATACCGTACTGTGCGGGAGTATTATGCCGCTCACGCAAGCGCAGTGCAGATTGAGGACGTGTCGCCTTGGCTTTCGGAGTTGGCGGGCGACCTCATTGCGGATCGCGCCGCAGACGAGCCTATCGAATAGCGGTGAAGGCGCACTCTGAACTTGTTCGACGAGAGCAAGGACCATTGCTGTTGCGGCTAAAGCGGACTTGCGTTCGTGACCGCGCGTGATCGAGAGGCACGTTGCACGAACGTTAGTGAGACGACGTGACGATCACAAACGATCACTACTAACAGTCCCCAGTCCACGTCCCCCGCTGTTACAGGCGCTTGCAAATCCGACGCAAATTCAACGCGGTGCGCGAAGCGATAGCCTAATGCACAACAATCCGGCTTCAAATCCATTTTCACCTTCGGTCCCTGACCATCATTCTTACGTTGTGGCGCGGCGACGTCATGATGCTGGCCCCGGCGCGCGATCAGCCGTCCGCATGTGCGTTCTGTAATTCCACCATGACCGGCTCGCCCAGCCGATTTACGCTGGCATCGTTACTCTGCGCTAGGACAGGATCGGGTATGACCAGCACGGCCCAAAGCCACTTCAAAGCCTTCGAGCCGACTATTCGTGATATCTTCGCGGGGATCGTGACCGAAGCCGGATGTGAAACGCCGATCCAGCTCCTGATCACGGATGCCGAAGAGATCAGAGGCACACGCCTCAATGCCGCCCGGACGGTCTTCGAAGCAATCGTGCCGGAAGGTCCCGTTCGCATCACATGGGATGCGCTTGCAGTCTCTGGTTCTGCTGTTTTGGCTGTATCGGGGTTGCGCAGCGGCTTTTCAACGAACGGCGGCAAGGGGTCGAGAAGCTACAAATTGACGAGCCGCTCAAGCACGGTTTGCTTGCCTTTCGCATTTCGCAGGAGCTGACCAAGGCGCCGCTCGGGCGTTGGTCGGACAAGCTTCCGGTGCCTGACGTCGCGCCGCCGTCCGAGTCGGAGAACGAGTCTGTAACGACGATCTTTGTTGGGGCGCTCGGCTAGATAATACGACGAGCTCGCTCATATCGCGCTCAAGCATCAGGAGATCGATACGACCGATCGCATGAATGAGGATGAGTTCGCGGCGGATGGACAGGCGTCTCGATGGCTTCGCGGCGACCGCAAGAAAGACGAGAGCCGGGCGCCGGGTGCGCGGCCTTCGAAGGTGGAGTTGGAGTTGGAAGCTCTTGCCCTGCGCATGAGCATCGGCCTGATTTGGGTTGCGCTCTTCGAAGCGCACCGCGGACGCAGGAGTAGCGATCATCCGGAGATCGCCACGCGCTTTGATCGTTGCGAGCGGGTTTTCGATCTGGCCGAGGACAGCGGCGCCGCCGAAATCCTGTCCGACACCTTCAAGGCCTGGCTCGACCCTGAGGGTCTTTGGATCACCAGTCGCGATCCTCGTGTCGCAACGGCCCGCGCGGCGCTTGATGAGGCTCTCTACCGTCTGCAGCGCCACATGCAGGCGCGGCATGGTCAATAATTCCTGTAATCAACATTATCGCTCCGTGAATTATCGCACGAATTCAGCAGGTTGGAGGACGCCAACCTCCATTTGCACAGATGTCGTCCGGCGCGTCCGGTCATGGAACGAAGCGGCAACTGCGCTCGTTGGCACCGTGTGCTGGGGGATGGCTGTCGCGACCGCGCGATCTTCAATTGACGCCCCCGCGCGAAAAGGCTTAGTAATCGGGTGGATTCGTGTGCTGATCCGTGGCTCTTCAGCCTCTCGTGTGTGGCCCGCCGGTCCCCTGCCAACCCAAGCCACCTGACACGGTCGTGAAAGATAAAGTAGCACCCGCCGCGCCCACCAACGTTCCGCCAGCTCGTCAGCGTGTCGAACTGAGCGCCGAGTCTATCGGGTTCACGTTGCGCAGCGACGACGAAACCATCCGCGATATCGAGCGGATGCAGGAAGAGGCGGTGAAGGCGGCTCAGGACGTCAAGAAATTTGCGCTAAGATAGCGCCTGATTCCTTTTCCCGAATAGGAAGTCTGAAGACCAATGCGTTACGTGCGAACGAGATTGCTTGCCTATGACCCTGGACTACGCAGTAGGAAATCTGGAGACTGACGAAGACTGGGCCGGCCTCGCGGAGGTTCTCGACGCGGGCGACAATCAACGCCTGGTTCACAGCATCATTCGCCATCTCATCACGATCGGCGCGAAGTCCTACCTCACTGAGACCCGATATATTGATCGCGACTATTCCGCGGATTACCGGCGCTTCTACGCGCAGACGTTTCGCACCTACGGCCGCCACTGCAAGCGCGTGCACTTCTTCAGCGAAGATGTAAACGCGATCCTCACTCGCCCCACGTGGTCCGAGCGGGTCGAGGCCCTGCAGAACACCTCCAAGCGCAGCTATCTCGGCTTCTGTGTAATCAGGCCGCTGCCGGGCGCAGGGATTGGCCGGACGGCCTTGAAACAGGCCGGGCCGACCGGCGTCGGTCTGGAGTCGGTCGTCACCTGCCGGGCCTATGTCCGTGCCAATCTGCTGGGCGCGGAACTGGATGTTTCGTCAGCCTGCTTCATGCAGCAAGATTCGCGTGTCGGCGCCTGCGCGCAGGTCGCGATCTGGATTGGCGCGCGCCATATGCATCAGCGCCACAAATACAATTGGCTGTCCGTCGCCGACATCACGCGCATGGCCGCGCCGACGACAGCGTATGAGGCAACCACCCTGCCTGCGGGCTCGGAATTCCTGACAGCGGATCACATGATCCACGCCATCCACGAGATGGGCTTTCAGCCGCTGTGCATCGAAGGATCAGGAAAGAGCATTGCGGCGGAAATTCTGCCCTATGTGGATTCCGGCCTTCCGGTCATTGTGGGTTTGCGGGAGGGCAACGCGCTCGGGCACGCGGTTACCGTGGTCGGGCGTGTGTTCGGCGAACAAAAGACCCCAGGCAATCAACTCGCCGATTATGTACCCGCCTACATCGTGCACGATGATCAGGCCGGCCCCTACATGCTTTTGCCGAGAACCGAGGACTCGGCCACGGCGTATAACCTGGACCCGAACCAGCTCATCAAGCACTCGTTCGCCTCTCCAACGCCAACGCACCTCAATGTCGAGGACCACGCGGTCTTCGCAGTGGTGCTGATGCCGATGCGCGTCTTCGCCACCGCCCGATCGGCCCAACGCACGGCGCTTGGCCGGTTGAATGCCGCACTCATCAACATGCCTTCGATCCGTCAAAAGCTCGCGGCGCAAGGTGCGCCGGTGAATGACCGACTGCTCGACGAGTTGATCGAAGCGCACAAGAAGCAGGAGATCGTCCTGCGGACATATCTCACCTCTGCGTCGGGATACCGAAAGCACATCGCGCAGGGCAGCGCCTGCCACGATCTGAAGGATGTGCTGGCGCGGATGCATCTGCCCCATTTTACCTGGGTCACGGAAATCTCGACTGTCGGGTCTTACAACCAGTCCTCTCCGGGCATGCGGCGCATGTACGGCCACACCATTCTGGACGCGACCTCGACCGGTCGCGACTACGCCGGCCTGCTGGCGCTGCATCTCCCGGGGGTGCTGATCCAGACCGATGTTGATGCCGACAAAGAGACCGTCACCGACATCAAGGACGACACGCTCTACAATTGCCGGGAAAAGACCGGGCCCTAACTGCGGGGTCGCGTCGGCAAGGGATGGAAATCGCCGCGTCCAAGCCGGCTCGCATCAATCTCCGAGCATTCAAGGCAAGCGGCATCCTTTCGCGGCATGTCGTAGCTCGCGCTGCCCTTGCGCGCGTTCCACCGGAACCAGCCTGTTTCCGCGGTCTCGTATTTGAGGCCCGTCATGTGGAACAGGAAATCATCAGCCGCATGCGCGCAGGCGACGGCGTTCATGGTCACAACGCTCGGCGCCGCGACGCCGGGATCGTCCACATAGGCGTATCCCTTCTTCGCAGAGGCCGGCACCGCTTCGTCCTGCAGCCGCGATGCGTTGATGAGTCCATTGCACCACAGGCAGCCACGCCCCTGCCGGACATTGCGCGAGACACAGAATACATCGCCGATTTCACCGGATGCGCTCACCGGCACTTTCGCGCCGACCTGCACGCCGGGGACGCCGTACTGGTTGACGATGGCGTTGAACAGCAGACGCGCGCTCATCGTGTCGGCGGCGAGGAACAGGTAATCGCAGTCCTTGAAGCGTTCCGCGACATCGGCATCCAGGAAGTCGCGCGGCAGCGCCGTTACCTTGGCATGGCGGTTTGCGCGCCGGATGTTGCGCGCCGCCATGCCAACCTTGAAGCGACGGAAGCGTTCGCGCAGAAAGGCGGGAATCCACCACGGTCCCACGTCGTTCACATCGGCGGCGATCAGGCGCG
>JGI26536J50258_1002094_pt1 | contig 12956 bp, 18 predicted proteins | sample ThiBiot_750_plan_FD_50258 | JGI IMG/M metagenome (IMG submission 50258)
TCCAATGAATTTTTATCAAAAATTACATTTCTATAAACTTTGGTTCAAAAGAGTTTCACAAAAATTAGACAAAGTAAACTCTATTCTTTAATAATTGATTTTTATTCTCATCTTATTAAAAAAAAACAGATTTCATTCGATGATGGCTCTTGTCTTCTACTTCGAGCACGTTCGTAAGTAGAAAACGAATCTATTGAAAATGAATTTTTGCGAATAATTTCTTTTCAAAAAGTTTCTCAACACAAAATTCCGAACAGTATTGGAAAACTTGTCTGCAATCGTATTTTCTCGATATGAATCAAATTCTTTGTCCCTATGAACTTCAAGGTTCATGTAAAGCACAAAAATGTGTCTAGTATGTATTTCCGATAGTTAACATACCGATTGTATCTCTTGTTTTCAAATGATTGTAGTCAACATCAATATCAAATCAGCAATCGAATTGAACAATTTCTATCGTCGAAAAATTTCGATGAGAAAACGAAACTAAGTTAGAACGAATTGAAAACTCTTGTGATTTTCGTTTTTTGAATCAATTTAGAATTGTTAAATAAAATCGAAAATATTTGTTCGATTCAATCGTGTGATGTTGATTTAACTTTATTCGAAAAGAAAATTGCCGACAAACAATATCAACGATGTTTATTTATTTCAAAATAAATTAATTTCGAAGATTTTTCTCTTTTTTGATAAATTTTAGGTCGAACACTTCTTGATCGATATCTATCGATTTTTCATCAAGATTTTCGATATTTTCGTGAACGATCAAAGACAAATAATAGTCTTTCAATGATTTTAACAAGCGTATCGAATCAACTCGATTCGTAAGACCAAAAAAGAAAACTCGAATCATTAATCGAACGTTTTTTATTTATCTGTAGAGATGAGTTTTCTGTTGAACGTGCGGTTGCTGAACTAGTCGAAGGTCTTGAATTAGATCGTACCAATGCTCAATTGTGGTGTCTTTATCTTGAATTTTCAAGTTGGCATATGTCATCCGATGAAATCGAACATCTATGTAAAGCTGCAATAAAAAATGCTCAAAGTTATGATTTATTCTGGACGGTAGAGATTATTCGAGAAACAAATTCTATTTACAATTGTTTTTCTTCATCAAGAGTTTTTATTTATGTCAAACAAATCTCGATGAATTGATTTCGATCTATTTAACTTATATTCAATCGGATCAATTCAATTTTCATAGTCGATCATATGCTATTTGTGAATTAGCTCTATTTCATGCGAGTTTAACAACAAATACAAAAGATGCTTATGAAAAAATCAAAAATTATCTATCGAATTCTTTGCTTGATAGTGAACATCGATTGTATCTCGTTCTTATTCTACTTTACATATTCGTATTCGGTTCATTTCCTCGATTGATCTATCAAGAAATCGATGAACATCGATTTGGAACTTCATTTCAATTCGAATCATTTATTTGTCCTTGGTATACTCGATCGACATATGCACATACACAGAATGAAATCGATCGATTCTTCGATGATTTTATCACACCATTGGAATTGAATGATACGAATTTGCCATTGTATATTAATAAACTTCATTATTTAAATGCAACAAATCGTTATGAACAATCGAAAAAATTCGTCGAAACATTAATCGAAACATTTCCTTATTCAATTGAACTTTGGATTGAACTTCTATTGAATCCTCAACAATCAAAAACGATCTGTCAAGTAGATTTGATTTGATCATTCAATTCGAGAATTTAATCTCTTCATTTCCTAGACTCTTGAACGAGCAAGAAAATCAACTGGAATCTACTACGAATTTGTTTATACTTTAGTAATTCAGTTTTTTACTTGATCACTTTGTTTTTTCACAGATTCTTGGTTTAGTCATCGATCATGAACGTTCAAGAATATCTCAAACTTGAACTCGTACCTGCTAAAACAACACGAGAAAAATTCTTTTTCGATCTTTGTCAATCGACAATCGATGTTGTCGAACAGAAAATGTTGAGATACAGCGGTGAATTGCATGACATACTCATTCTTCAGTAAATCTTCATCGATTTTCATTTTTTTTAACGAAATTTCGATGAATTTAGTCTATTTTTTCATGGTTCAATCGATCAACAACAGAAATTAATATCGAAAATTTTAAATCATTTGATTTATCTCGAAAATCAACAAGAAAAATTCTTAGTGATCTATTCGTTTTTTCGACAATTTGACATCGGAAGAGTATTCGATCTTGTTTTGGATTTTATTCTTTCGATTCATCACGAACAATTCGAATGTATACTCAAACCGTATGAAATGAACTGTGTTTTTTTTTCTGGTTCGACGATTTTCTTTTGACATAGATTTTTCTATTGTCTTTTGGATAATTCAACGATGAAAAACAATGTTTTCTGGTTTCGTTTCGATACATTCATTCGACATTTGATCAATCAAAGTCATTGCCAAGAAATCTACGTCACGTATGTGAATCATTTTTATTCGAACAGGTAAGATCGAATTTATCTTCATGTTCTTTTTGTTTCGTTTGCTTAGCGTTCTTCAACGATTAATTCTCTCAATGGAAAATAAAACTAAGGTAATACGAATTAATAATCATTCGAATGCGATTCTTAATTGCTTGTTTTTTTCTATTCAAGATTGCACGTTTATGTCGTCTATTCGAAAAGCACTATCCGAATAATGATTTTGTTTGTTCGCAATTTCGACGAATGATGCTCAATGGTGATTCGACGACCTAATAAGTAAAAATTTGTTCTATCTTTCTTGAGAAAGAAAAGGTTTGCCTATCTAATAAATTATTATGACTATTTTTCTCTCTCTCCTGCATGTCTTTCAACACACACACACACACAAAATGATCGTTTGCTTCTCTGCTTGTGTTATATTCGTATGAATGTTTGATTGTTTTTCTTTTGGATTTGGAGATTTTTGTCAAATAGATTTTGAATAAAAGATTAACACAATGATTTCGTGTTGTTGAATTGATTGAATATAAGAGAGGCGGATATAAATTGCCATGCAATATGATATATTATTTGCTTCATTTGTGTTCAATTCTTTTAATGAATCTCAAAAACAGTCGGAGAATATGTGAGAAAGATAATGTGAACTCGAACGGAAAATTATCTTTTCAACAGAACGAGAGAGAGAGCGCAAGAGAAAGAGGGGGAAATCGAGAGATTTCTATGCACGTTCTCATTTCATTAGATCACACACATACATACAAAAAACAACAAGAGACAACTTATTAGGTAAGTGTTTTTCGTTTTTATTTTATTTGTTAAGATTTTTCTTGAATAAAATCTCGGTAGAATAAATCTTGAATGTAGAGAAGTATAGCAACAGGTTGAATAAGTATCAATGATATCCAAACGGCAATATTGCCATAAGTTTTATTTTCGGCTCGAATTCGACGAACAACAATGCCCATAGGTACTTGAGCCATCATGGCAAGAAAACTCCATGGACGTAACATTCGAAGAGGTACACTAATTAAATACTTTCAAAAAACAAACAAACAACAAGAGAGATAGAAATCGATTTTTGAATGAAATAATCTAATCTACCTCGTGAAAAAAAGCACTTATTGCAAAGACTACAAATGCACCAATAGCTCGATTGAATCCAAATTGTTTAACAAGTGGTGTGTAGACATGTCGTTTACAAAAATCATGAACACTCGTATTCCAACGATTCCAAAATTCATATAAATCAGTTGCATTCCACCAGTCACGATAGAATAATCGATCACCGAATCTTAGTAATTCAGCAAGTAGATTGAGTGTCGAATGAAAATAAACATAGAATAAAATTAACCATAGGAGATGATTAGGCAAGGCAAGACGAAGAAGACGTTCCGTATTTTCTAAGACGGAATATTGACTCAATGGTCGATCGAGTTTACGTAAAATGGGCAGAATCCATTGTTGCCCGAGACAATATTGTAATGAAAGTAGAACGAGAATTTCTCCTAGACGTCGTAAAAGAAAACGTTTTCGAATACGTGCCGAACGAGGAAAATTTAATTCATAACAAAGTGTCGGAGCAAAGAGAAAATAATATAAATTGTTCACTGATAAATTCTTCGGATAGATAATTGGACCGTGTGAAAATTTCGGTTTCTCATGAGTATCAGTTTTTTTCATTAATAATTCTTGTCGATAAAGATAATTCATATGTAAATACGAAAGAAGTTTAAGAAAAACGATCGAATAGAAACAAACAGCTATAAATGCACCGACAGGATTCGGCTTGCGAATATAAATATACACAGCCGGAAAGATTAATATCGCAGCTAGATTAATAAATTGTAATAATGTCCAGAAATTCGTTGAGATTTGAGGTTTACTTAGTTTTAATTCGAGTAAATAAGCGAATAAAATAAATAGATTAACTAAGACAATTAAAAAGACCTTAAAAAAGAAAGAACAAAATAGATAGAACCGTGGAAACTGTTTGTTTGTTTTTCTCAAAGCTAACCGATGGCCAATTAGTTGGATCTTGTAAGAATCGAATAGGCCAGTCGAATTCAACTAATAAACCGTATTGAAGAATATTTTCAATCACAAGTCGACAACTTCCAATCGCCAATATGACATAGAGTAGATTAAGAAAACCACGGTAGTTTTCATAGCCACTCGATGCTGATAATAACGATGGCCGTTCTGAAATTGATTCGTTTGACATAGAATCGAATAATCCTATTTATCGAGAAGTTGTTTTTCCTCTACCTCTGTGAAGTGGTGCATCGAGGGATGAAGAAGTCATAGTTATTGTTTACGTAGTCGAAGTTAAAATCAAATCGTATATAGATGTCCGCATGTGTGTGAATAGGACGGAAAATAGAACATATGACCTCATAGGTCTCCTTTCATCAACGAATCAACAAGTACACATTTTATTTTGTCGCTTTGAAGTAAAAGAAAAAAGTTTAATGCATATACACATGGAAAAGTTATTTTCTTTTGTATTATCTGATTGTTCATAATACATGAATCCAAAAAATTCTAATGAGATCTCTAATGAACCTGTCATTATATCTATTGTTCCGGCAACTGAACTTGTTGTTCGATACTCATCATAAAAACAAATGACTTGTCATTGAGAGTGAACAATTATTTCTGCTTATTTGAAATATGAAAATAAATCTCATTAGAAAGATATATCCATCTATCTCTATATATGTGTGTCTCAAATAAGCATATGATGTTTCGTTCGTTTACAAATTAGAACAAAAGAAAAAGAAGATAGAGTCTATAGTATTATGATCCTCCTTGAGGCTACTAAGGTTTTTTCTTCTTCTTGCACTCATCTCATGTGTTCAACTATTGAAGGATCAATCAAGCTATGCTTTTCCGGAAATCGTTGTGAGAAACAAAATTGGGGATGAATTAATAACAGAGTGTTAGTGAAAATCTCCTCCTTCTTTTCCGCTCTTCTTCTTCTCTCAATGTGGGCGGATAAAAATACAATGTAGTAATGAAAAAAAAAACTTTTATAGACAAAATTTTCTTTTGTATCTTTTGTGTTGTAAGTATATGTCACACATACACAGTTGGTGCAAATCCGAAATGCGAAAAAAAAGATGCTGCCTCCACGCAGGATCGAACTACGGACCTCCAGTTTACAAGACTGGCGCTCTACCACTGAGCTATAGAGGCTTGGAAGAACCAGTACTTGCGTTTGAATTCGTTTCCAAATCAGTTAGTTTTTCGAAAAACGAACGAATACAACAACAAAAAGAGATGCCTCCACGCAGGATCGAACTACGGACCTCCAGTTTACAAGACTGGCGCTCTACCACTGAGCTATAGAGGCTTCGAACAGGGCAGTTTTTCTAACGAAATTTTTCTTCATTTTAGTTCTTATTCTATCTTTACAACATATATCTATTCATTCCCACATTTCACTTCATCTAAAAATAAGAAAACAAACAAATTATGATGTTATCATCCAAATTTATTCTTTTTCAAATCTCCATTGTTGTACTTCTCATGATGACATTCACCATGACAAATATTGCACCTCCACCAACATCATTTATAGATGAAATATCACAAATTGAAGATGATGAGGTTTTTGTTTTTGATGTCCTATTCGAAATTTTGATTTTCATTTTTCTAGAGTAATCCACTTGCTCATTCATCATCGGCCGATACTTTCAGCGACGAAGATTATCATAAATATTATTTGAAAACTCTTTGGCCACAATTACTCAGCAAACGTTTTTCAACGAAAGTCATTCGTGGTGGTATGACAACAAATGGTGACAATCGTCTATGGGCTATTCCATATCGATTCGGCAAACGTTCAGCAATGCCCTATCGTTTTGGTAAACGTGACACTGGCATGCATTTTCGACTTGGCAAGAAAAATCTTCTATAAATTCACTACTGATTTCATTATAAAATTATTCTTGTAATTTTCAATCAATTGTGGAACAGATTTAATAATAATAATAATAATAAAACATACATACAGTCATAATAAATTTCTAAACATAGTTATGAAAACAGAATAAGAAGAAAAAGTGTACCAAATACGATAAGAACTTCGAGACGAAGATAATTATTATGCACAAAAAGCATTTTTTTTTCAAAAGAAATAATTTATGTTATTTGAATACACTCAGAGGACACAGCTTATATTACATACTAATATTTATCTTACTAAATCTTTTATAAAAGATTTATCCACGAGATTAAAGGAAGAAAAGCTTCATTTTACCTGTCGTGCGTTTGTAAACTTCTAATTTTTAGAATTCTCATTTGCCTATTGGATTCAGTCTACAACTTAACTATGTACGCTACTGTTTATGTTTTAGTTTCTTTTTCCTTTTCTTGGTAAACATACTCAACGGAACTAATCTATCATAGTAAATAGCTATAATAATATTTGACAATATCTAACGTAATTTCTTTTCTCCTTCGATTTCAATGTAAACCGAGAAAACAAAAGCTAAGCCGAAACGTTTGAAATAAAGAGAAAGCGTCTATTCAATACCTATACGTTAAATATTCATGAATCCAATTTAGCTCGAGGGTGATTGATAATAGAACTTCTATCAAGCGAAATCAAACTGTATGAGGACTTTTTTTATACGGTAAGTACAAACTATGACTCGCTTCACCTTGTTCTTTAATCGTAACCATGCTGTCACTTGAAAAGTTTCTTCTATGAATTACGTTATTTGATGAAGTAATAACAATTTCAAAAATCAATACGAAAAGAAATCGAACATTTTTTCTTTCTTTTCTATATTAGATGCACACACACACACACATAAAAAGAAACTTCTCAGCTTGTAGTCACAATGTGGTATACAAGAATATTCTTCTTTTATTGTATAAAAAACCGATCGAAATGAATTTGCATGATTTATTCTTTTAATAGTACTAAATTATCCAAATTAATCCCGAACGAAGATGATCAATTTAATAGTAAATGACATATCGTATGTTTTTCTTTTTCTATTGTCACGAGATAGACTTTTTGTCATTTAATATTCATGCGTTCAACTGAAAGAAAAACGAGAAAGAGAGAGAGAGAGAGAGAGAGAGAGAGAAAACAATCCGAAGACTTTACCGATAAATACGGAAAAGCTCTCTATCTCGTGCCATTTTTTTCTCTATTCTTTCTGTTTTATATAATGTAATCATAATAGTAAAAAAAAAGTCGCAACTACATAAAAATTCTTATGATGTTGATAAAAAAAGCAACAGAATAGAAATCTTTTTTTCTTCTTTTCTCTTCTGCATACGGACAAGCGGCTCTTATCTACGGAGATAAAAGAATTGAATAACTCCTTCTTGAATTTTCTTTTTTATAGGTTTATGCTTATGGCCGAATCAAAAATGACTTGTTTTAGACGATTTCGATCTGGCTTTCGATTACTTTATATTCTTGTTGGCTTGAATATATTTTTCTTCCTACTCGTTTATCAACGTTTAGTTATCATATCTCCACATATTCCCACAAAAAACCAAGCAAAAACTGGTAGTAATGATTATTTTTTTACACCAGCTGATTTCTCATCTCAATGTCCAATACCTAAATTCGATCCATGGGATCCGACGATAGCTAAATCATTACGTATTCAATCGACATATCGTTGTCAAACGAAAAAACAAAATCTAATCAATGTGATTAATTCAACTCAATTACAGATTAATCAAACCGTCAATCGAATATCGTACTCAAATGCAATTACACATTGTATTTATTTGAAAATCAATCGAAATCCCAATGAGAAATACTTTCGTGATTGGTCGTATACATTATCGGATGCAATTCTCATCGATAACGGTCTCAGTCGACCGATAGACGATGCTGATTTTGTTCTTACGCGATGTTTTAATAATCGGAAGGGCTTCTTTCAAGGCGATCAATTTTGGTAGGTCAATATTGATCTTACGCGAGAAAATGATCAAGCTTTTACTTTTCTCTCTCTTATTTTTTTTTGTTAGTGGATATAATTGCTCAACTGATAATTCAAAACGTGACGATCAGTCTCTTGTCTACGAATATGTTCATCCGATCATTCGGTTGAAAAAGCCGTCGTTCTCCCGAGATAATTGGCCGAAGAAAAATCTTTCACCACCATCGGTTCTTATGCTTATTCTCGATGCTGTTAGTGATCTTCAAGCTCAACGTGCTCTACCTAAAACGCTTGCCTATTTGAAATCATTGGGTCTAGTTACATTTCAACATCATTCAATTGTTGGTGATGGAACATTTGAAAATATTGTACCGATGTTATTCGGTGAGCTCGGCTCGAAATTACTGATTCCAAATACGAATGATAGTCGATATGAATTCGTAACGAACGAAGTTCAGAAAGATCCGAAAACAAATCAATCAAAAACAGTTCAGAAATTGGTCTACTATCCTGGACCGTATGATAATTATACGTTTATTTCGAAGAATTTCTCGAAATTGAACTATACAACATATTTCAGTGAAGAATGGCGTGAAAGTGCATTTTATAATCTAAAAAATGGGTTTCGAGAAGCGCCAACAGATTTCTATCTTCGTCCTTATTGGTTATCTCTCTATGAAACATCATCATATAATAAATTTGCCGGTAATTCCAATCCAAAACCGTGCTATCTTGATAAACTCTTGCATTTCTTATCCTTGGATTGGTTGAAAGATTTCCTATCGATTCATCATCGTTCATCGGATTATCCGACATTTGGCATCATGAAAATGAATGAAATGAGTCATGATTATTTGGAGAGATTATTTTGGATCGATAATGATCTGCACATTTTCTTTCAAGATTTAATTGCTAGAAATTTATTAGATAATACGATTGTGATCTTTTGTGGTGATCATGGACATCGACAACATGCATTACGTTTAACGAGAATTGGCGGTTTCGAAGTGAAACTACCGTTTTTTTCTATGCTAGTACCTCAAACATTTCGAGAAAATTTCCCGGAAGCTGTACAAAATCTCGAACAAAATCAAGATAGTAAAAGATACATTTTGACAAGCGAAATGAAATCTAATCGTTTCTTCTTTGAATAGAATTAACTTCATGGTGGGATGTTTATGAAACTCTAGTAAATATTCTTCGAATGGTTCAAGAACCAGATGTATTCGATCCAGTTCGTGTCAATTGGCAAGCAACTACATCGGGTATTTCACTTTTTCGTCCAATACCTGATCGAAATTGTTCAATTGCTGGTATTCCTGGTAAATTGCTTCAAATTTGGTTTCATTATACGTTCTCTTTTGTTTTGTAAATAGAAAAATTTTGTCCATGTTCATTTGCTCAATCGATTGATCCGACAGCACCTATTGTTAAGAAACTAACTGAAACCAGTATCAATAATATTAATAACAAATTGAAAGATCATCAACATCTATGTATGACACTTCAATTGAAATCGATTCATCGTGCTGAAGTCGAATATTTGAATTTAAATAAAACATCAAATACAAAATTCTCTCATTCGTATACAATTCTTTTTGAAGTTTCACCGTCGGATGGCATCTTTGAAAGTCGTCTATTGTTCAATGACAAAACTCAAGAAACACAATTTCAAGGTGAAATATTGAGAATTAATCTTTATGGTCAATCATCGGCTTGTATTCAAGATAAATATGCATTACGATCATTTTGTTATTGTAAATCGTATCATAAAAAGACTCATTCCGGATTTTTCTATCGAAAACAGTAATATGCCGTTTTTTTTTATTTTCTTGTTTACTTGTTTGAAATTGATCGCTGGCGATCATTATTTTGTTATTATCGTTTCTATTAAAATAAAGCGTTACTGTGAAATATAAAATGTGACGAATAAAAACTAATGAATTTTGATTCGCAGATACTCTTTAGTAAAAGGTGACTGGTGAAACATATTGTCTTATCGATGCTATTGCATGCTGTTGTTGTACTGATTATCCTCGAAAGTAGAGGGCTGCACAAGTACAAATAGTTTTTCTATTGCATTAGTGCTTTCGATAATCGAAAATATTCTACGGAAATCTCCTAACCAACTATAAATTATGAAAACAAGACAAAAATTTATCGACAAATACGAATTGTATTGATGTTCACGAATTTCTCAGCATTTAAATAGTCGAAATTCTTGAACTAAACATTTTCAATTTCGGATTGATTTTAATTCAGTACAATCTTTTCATTACAATGTTCAATTATTTTGATGCTTCAGTTATAAATCCCATAACATGGCCAAGACGAATTATTACGAATACCATTTCGGCATTATGCGATAAAGATGAAGGTAATTAAATGGACTCGATTGATCGGAAATTCAGAAAAAAAACTCATGATGAGTTAATTCGCAAATGTAAACGATCTACGAAAGCTTATGGTCTAGTTCCTTACGAGTTAGGAATGGCAAATGATAAAATGAACTGTCAACAATTTGTTCATATGCTTTACGCTTATGCTCGTGACATGACCGTATTAAAGGCTACATGTATTACTAATGTTATATCGGGAAATTTCGTAATTTAGCAACCAACAGGATTATTTACTACGCGAACATTTATTTTTTCTTATAAACATTTATACATAGTTGAATAGAACTTTTCTCTACAACTGTAGTCTCGTCTCTTTTTGTTAAACTCATAGAAATACTTTGTTTGAACGAAATAAAATTATTAAATTAAATTTAACGTTTCAAACAAAATGACATGCTTTCAAATTAATAATGATAATCAAGAGAATGAAATGAAGACCAATTTCAACGTACTATTGCCGCATTCTCATATGTTCATGGAATTGAAACCCTTAAAAGGTGATTAGAAAAGTTAAATATTAAACTTTTCGTTTCGTATCCAAATAAAATAAATGTTTTATTTAATACAAACATTCAAAAAGAATCTAAATCAATGGTTCATCAAATTTGTTGAAAAATACTATAGATCATAACAGTCGAGTAATTAAAAATAATTTACCATGTAAACTATAATATCAGATATAATTCAATTTTAAACGAAACAACAAATGACGTTAAGATGTCAGAGTACAGAGCATGTTTAATTGAAATATTGTTCAAAGGAATGTGAGTTTTAAATTCAATGAATTCGATTATTATCAGTACTATTGATAGTGCAATTAATGAATCATTGGAGCAAATTAAATATTCATCGACAGTATTACGACCAACGAGTATTCTCATCGATACTTTACAACGAATACCTTATTCTCAATTAAATATTCAGATTAACAATCAATATCAACTTCATTTTCGAGATGCAATTTTTGAAATGGTTAAACAGATGAATGAAGAACTCGAACAAATCGAAGAATTTCGAAAAGTTGCAAGTGAAATACAAAAACAAAAATAATCTATTTTTTGTATCAATAAAATAAACAAGCGAATTATCTGAAACTTCTCGAAATAATATTGTAATCGACAATAGAAGGTTATTAGATTTACAAATTTTTATCCTTGATTTGATCTCATTTTCTGTCAGAGATAAATAGATAAAAGTGAAAATGCGAAGGTCAAGAGTTTGTGACTGTTACTGCTCTTCTGCAATTTGGATTTGCTAATTGTGGCATTTGAGCGTACTAACAATACAGAACACCAAAAACTACGATAAAGAAAATAATAATAAGCTTCTCAAATATTTCGCCAGGCTTGTGTTTAGTATTAGTATTCAGATTAGAATCCAAACTAATGATTAATTTGTTCATTTACAATAATAAAACGAGGTTAAACACAGAAATGTATTCGAAGAAAAGAATAGTAAATATTTTAAAAATGAATTATCAAATAGTGCAGTTGTTCTTGATTCTAGAAAGACATGCGACTATGTTCCTGATGATACTATGCTTTGATTACTGATTTGTAGTATTTATTATCCTATTTAGATATTTTATTTCTTTTATTGTCACGTTTTTTTCAATGCATCTCGAGTAGAAGAAGATTTTATTCATAATTCAGCTATTATCTGTTCATTATTTAATATCATGAAACATTTGATGAATGGATCACGTATGTTCGCCAAATGTGATAGAGAGTAAGACGAAGTTATCCCAACAAATAGAAAAAATATATTCGTTTGCCATATAAATATATTTGAATGACCTTTTTTCAAGAATTAAAATCAACTTATTAAGATTTGTAGGTATTTGGTTCAGAATTTCTAGCGTATCGCGTTTTTTTTTATGACTTACAGTCTTGCTACAAGATATATTTATAGCCCATGATATTTTGACCTTATAAACTTATGAAATTGAGATATCTGTTGCGAAAACATTTCGAGACGAGACGTCTACTGACTTATCAAACTATCATCAGGTACTCAAAGATAAAAAACTAATTTATTATTTTTCTGCTGTTATCCAGGAAATGGATGTGAATATTAATGATAATATCTTGAAAATCTCATTCAACCAGCTTTTAACACATTAGCATGAATATCAGGTATATAAACTTGAAAAATTCTTTCGGTCCGATATTCAAACACAAAAAAAAACAA
>JGI26536J50258_1002097_pt1 | contig 12948 bp, 8 predicted proteins | sample ThiBiot_750_plan_FD_50258 | JGI IMG/M metagenome (IMG submission 50258)
CAAAATCACGAACTGTCTCTTGTCTATTTCTCTCATTTGTTATTATTCAAGTGTGAAAACAGAACATTTGCAAAAAACAAAAGAAACTTATCAACATCATTCATTTTGATCAAGGAAAACAAAAAACCAAACAACGTAGAAGAAACTAATCAAGCAAAATCTCCTGTTAATAAGAACATTAGTTATAGATTTTCTTCTTCTTCTCGTTTCCAATTAGTGACATGCGATCGTCGAGCAAGACAACAAAAAAAAAAGAAGAAAGAATCTTATTTGAAAAAATGACAGAAACAACAAAAAAAAAGCAGATATGCAAACCTGAGCAGCATGACTGGGCAATGGTGAATAACATGAAAGACGATGAGTTGTTCGCGAACAATCATTTAGAAAATCATCCAATGTTTTCATTGTTGATATTGACATCGTTTTAATTGATATTAATAGGAAACAATGTAATCTTATTCTAGTTTAGAATAATTTCGGATAGTTTTTTTTTTGTTGTTGTCTGATGAATGAGAAAGAAGAAGAAGAAGAAAAAAACGACGTTTGTTTTATAATGGCATTCTTTTGTGTACGTGTGTTGACAAGAAGGGAAGTATGCCGTGTGAAATAGAGATATGAGAATGAACGAAGAAAATCCTAGTAATTCTAATCGTATTAGAGAAGAAAAGAGAAAAGACACGCTGGACAATAGCAGCAAAAACCGATAGTCAAATCAGAAAAAGAGAGAAAGAGAGAGCGAAGAAAAACTGTTTAGCTACTGAAGTTTTTGTTTTTGTCGATAAAAGAAATTGAACGCCAACGCGAACCATGTAAACACACTATGAAAAAAAATAGCAAATCGAGCTCAAGTCTCTTCTCATTATTAAACAATATTCAACTTTCATACGCGTTCATACGAATAGAATTAGAAAACGGAATGATGAACAAATGCTGTATCCGGCTGCATGTGTGAAACAGAATTCTTCGTTGGCAATGAGACCGAACAGCCAATTAATTTCACTTCCGAGAACTGAAAACTCAAAGGTCAAGATTGTCGCAAAGAAAGAGAAAAAGAAAAGATTTCGGATCAAATGCAAATATCGACAAAAACAGACTGACTAGTTTTCTCGCGAATAATCTTCTTCTTTTTTAACTTAATAAGACTATATTTTTCTCTCTCTATCTCACTCTCGGAGAAAATTGATTATAATTGAAGGCCAATAAACTTTCAGTAAGACGACGACGACGACGACGACTATGTTTCTCTCTCTATCGATTAGTAACTGAGATTTTTAATATCTGAAACGAAGTCGAATGTCAGAAAATGTTTTTCCGTCGATTATGATTCCATTAGATTCATTACCTGCAGGTATCTAGGAAAAAAGTTTTTCCTCAATCAGAAAAAGAAACGACATTTCCTCTTGTCTACAAAGTTCATTCAGAATAAAAAAACAAACTTTACCCTAAAACTTTAGCAACCTTCGGTTTTTTTTTCTCGTATAAAAAGACAAGCAAATAGTCGTTCGTCGTCAACAATTATGAAACGAAGAAAGAAAAAGAAAAAACAACACACAAAATCCTTTTGAGCTTTATTTTCATTAAATAATCTTAGTTTTTCTTTTAATAAGATTAAATCCTCTGTTGTTGATCATTATGTTGCAAAGAAAAACAATTAATCTTATTTCGAATTCGTTCGATCATGTACATACATAAGATTCATATCAGATATTTTTTCTCTCAAGGCGATCAAACAATCCATCATCAGTATGAGTTAACTAATACCAATTGCTTGAGTTTGATCTTTCTCGATACTCTCATTCGTCATTTACTAGAATTTCCGAATGGTTTGCTTAGATTGAAGAAAGATGCTTAGCTTCATTGATCTCAACACATTCAACATCTGTCGTCGCTTATAGGAAATACGTTTTCTTTCTTTTCTTTTTTGTTTTATAGAAAATAAAAAAAGAAGAAGAAGAAGAAGAAGGAAAATCTCAAATTGATAGTTGATGGATGTGTCTGTTTTTCAATAAAGAACAAAAAAAAGTGTTTTCTTGTCGTTGAAAATCAAGAAGAATCAAATCGACATAAAACTCTTCTTAAGAAAATATACAAACATATGTGTAATCTCTCCATTTCTTTTCCTTTTCCTTATGTTATGTTAGATATCATATGTCAATACAAGAGTGAGACTAATTAGACTTTTGTCACATACCAATATCGAAGTGGTAAAACTTGCTTTACGCAATTGAGAATTTCGACGTTGATGATAGTTCACAATCGATGTACGTCGTTGATGTAGAGTCACACCAGTTGCACTCATATTAGCTGCATTAATTATTGACAAACGTCGAGGATCAACATCAAGAAAATGACGAATCGCTGATGCGGATGTTAGTGGAAAAGAATTAATATTCGAACGAAAAGAGGACATTTAAGAAAATTCAATAAACAAGATATATTATATATATATATATCGACGACAAAGAATAAAAAGTCAAAATCAAATATGTTTGGGTATTCTCGTTGTTTTTGCTCTTATCTTTGTCATCATTGTAGCCGAACACCCACCATTACATATAGACACATAAAGAGACGAGGAGATAGTTAATATATATATATATGGAGAGAAAGATAGATATATATATAAAGAGGAAAGATTTACTCGGTGTCGTAGCTTGAAGAAAAAAACACATAATGGTGCGTGTTTTCCTAGTGGAAAACTGAAAGGAGAAGAAGAGAGACTAAAGAATCAAGAAAGAAACGAAGGTTCTGTCGTGCTTGACGATTTTCTATTTAAATGAATACAATAATCATTTACGACGATGATGATGATGATGATGATGGGAGGTCCTGTTTCCTCTTTCCCCTATTCCATTGCGTTTCTCCCTCATCGTTGTTTTACACACATGATGAGACAACGACACGGATATATATATTTTTTTCTTCTTCAACGATCGAACGGTCGTTTGATGTTCTTGTTCTCACAATGTTATTAAGTCGATCTTTTTTTTTCTTCTTCTTCTTCTTTTCGGTAATAGTTTTCGGAAGAAATACAAAAAAAATAACAGAACGATGAAACGCAATAATAACAACAACAACAGTCAAGAAAAAACTAACGATTGGCAATCGAATGTCAACTTGAATTAGCTCGTTGTCGACTTAATTAACAAGATCCTTATGAGTTTTCTCTTTCTTTCGTTTTTTCGTTCAATTACTTAACCATATGATTCAATAGGTTACATCCTATCTATCTATTTATCTTCTATTCTTCGTCATCGACAACAAAATTTCAATACCAATGGGAATCGACTATTTTTTTTATAGTTTTTCTTTGACTTGATATGATTAATTCGATCATTCGTCATCGATCCAAGGTGATGGACCTTCATTTATCTTTTTTTTTCTCTCTGTTTCTTGAAAAACAAAACTCGAAAATCGATTATCTACGTAATGAAGAACAATATAAGGATGCTGTTTATTCTTCCTTGAGGCATTTATATCAATTTTGACAAAGACATAATCAGCACGCAAGATATCAATTGCTTTTCTGTTAGTTTTTATTTTATTTTATTTTTACAAACCTGAAAATAATCTGGAAATAATTGACATGTGATTGATTCATCGTCGTTCATTACGTGCGTCGTCTTTTTTCTCTCTCTTCTTTACTCAAGAAAAAAATATATAAAAAATACTTTACGTTTTTCTTTTTATTATTATTATTCTCTCTGCTCGATTTTTTTCAAATATTTATTCAGCTTCCACAATCAACATATGATGGTGATGTTCAACGAAGAAAAAAAAAGGCGTTGAGTGAAAAAAAAAATCTTAAAGTCAAACATTCACTGTATACTTGAAGTTCTCTCTCATTTACCTCATGTGATCGACTGAAATCTCGTTTTTGTAGGAATTGTTTTCTCTTCACCAGGCCAATTTTGCCAACAGTTTTCAATTCCATTTCCTAAAAAACAAACAAACAAACAGCGATCCTGCTTTAGGTAGGATGGGTTTCTTTTCCCTCAATGAGCTCATCAAAACATACAATCTTATTAGTTGTTCTTTTGCTATCATTCTAGGATCTCATTTCTTTTTTTCTTCTTTTAGTTATTTTCAACGTTATTCCATTGTTCATTCTACTACCGGAAACTTGTTCTCCCCGTTTCTCATTTCATTCATCTTTTGCCTTCTTCTTTTTCTTCTTCGTCATCGAACGATGAAGGCGAATTCCCCAGATAGCATTTGGCTGATTGGCATTACTCTATACTAGCACCGGTTCGGACTCAAATCAATTTGTCTTCATCGTTCTTTTTTTTTCATTATGCATTAATAACACATACTTAGAACTTGAAACATCTATTATTTAGTCGAAAAACAAAAGAAAAAAAAAAGAAAAAACACAATGACTTTCGAAAATTCTCGGACGACGATTTATTAGGTGTCATTAGTGTTTTTTAATTGAGGATTTACTTGTCAAAATCGGCTCGGCTATTTAAATAGGACTTCGAAAGAAAATATCAAGATTAATTAACGCTTCAATGAGCAAAGGCAAATTAAGTACTCAGAATTTGTTTGTTACCTGTCTGTTTTGCCCGTCGAATGTATGCAACGGAAAATGATGATTAGTCACAATTTTCCATTTCGACTCAGTTGTTAAATAAGAGGGTGATAGTGTTCCGGTTGTTGATGACGATTGATCAATAACTTTGTCTTGATATTGAAGTTTTCGTCGATGAAACGAACATTTGGAATTTAAATAATAATCCATAATAATGTTGTTTGTTTGTTTCGCATGAATATCAGTCTTCGAATCTATTTAACAATAGCAGTTTGTTGTTGTTGTTCTTCTTCTTCTATTTCTAAATCACGAATAAAATGCAGCCATAGAAGAAGAAGAGATAAGCAGAAAAAGAGAGAGAGAGAACAAAAAAAAGAAAAATAAATGAGAACTAAGGAAAAATAATTATGCTGAGACGCACACATAGACGAGTGGAAAGACAAACTTGACTTCTATTGGAATAACTACTCATAAGAGTACCGACGGCAATAGATAGATTCCCTTAATGTAAATGTGACGCGCTCAAAGCGGAATCCTCCTAATCGCTATTCTTTTATTTTTGCGTGTGTGTGTCTTTCGTCTTAACTTCCTTGTTTATCACTCAAGTAATTCGACAAATAATTCCAAACACGCATAGTTGCCTACTTTTTCCTCTCATGAAGACACAACACATAAATAATTCTCTTCTCGAAATTTAAACACACACGCGCATATTCCGCTCGTTTGTTTGTTTTTTTGTCATTTGAAAAACTCAAAATGAACTATTCTTAGCGTTTCTTCTGGGAGTAAAATAAGAATGTCTTCTAATTTCCGTTCGTTTTCAATTTTCTTTCTCTCCTGTCGATAAAACAATGTCGATTCTCTCTTCTTCTTCTTTTTTTTATCGTGACATCAAGTATTCCTAAACAATTGAAATTAAACGAAAGTGTGTCTCTGGTGAATAGACAAACCCCAATCTGGTCGACATAGGACACAATCTGCGATGCAAGTGACAATAGATGTTTACGTGTTTTCTTTTGTATAAAATTCAAATGCAACAAAAAAAAAGAGAAAGAAAGAAGTTTTATTAGTAGTACGAAAGCAAAAATATGAATTATTAATTGGAGATATTGTTTATATTTGTACATGAAAGAAAAAAAGAAAACTATCTGAAGTTTTGTTCACACAAAAACAAGAAAAGATGATCAACGTGGAAGCGTATTGAACGATGAGATCTGACAGGATTTGACTGAACAAGAATCTAGATTGGCATCTAAATACAAGAGTTCGAATAATTTTCGAGAGAATTCATAACTTACTTGGATTCATCGGTCGTTTCCACTTTGAAAATGCTTTTGAAAAATCGAAATCAAATTTTAATTTTTACAAACGCAAAATCTTTACCTTTCGACCAAGGTAAAAATGGACTTCGTTTTTTCTCTTTCTTTTCTTCGTCTTTCAATTTATTGATTGGTTTATCATCGTGAATAATATTTACAGGTATTTCTTTGTTCAACCATTCTTTAAACATATCTGACTTGAGAAATCTTGGATAGGAATCGTATTTCATTAATTGAAATATTTGTGTTTGTGCTTGATCGAATGTATTTCGATTTGGATTCGTTACTAATGATTGTTGGCATTCTTGTCGTGTTCGATTGTCGATATTAATTCGACAGGAATCGTCGTCGGTTGGATCGTGAAAATATGTCGACCAAATCGAATTCGCTTTTTCTCGAATCTTAATTTCAAAAAAAAAACAAAATCAATTCCAAAAAAAAAACAAAACAAAACTCGTTCGTACTTCATCTGAATCCGTTAATGTTTTAAATTTCTCGCATTCAATCCAGAAAAGAATATTCTCTTGACTGAATTCCTTCTTCAAAAAGTCCGTAAATACACTCAAACCAACTGGATCTTGAAGAAGTTTCTCGAAACTCTGCGTCCACGAACATTGCTGATCGGAGAAATCGATCGAACCCTCATTGATACTCGCTGATAACTGTTGTTGTTGTTGTTCTTCGTCAACTAATTTCTTCAACGAACCCGTCGTAAGTACGTAAGCCGAGGCGAAACGTGCACGTAGATCTTCGATCGACGGCGCATGTTCAACGAACGGACTCGACGGATGATAATGAAAATGATTCGCATCGATCAAATGCGAATCATTGGCAATCGAATGCCGACGAGGATGATGATCAATCCAAAGAAATTGACCCGTCATCGTCGTTGTTGCTGTCGAACAAGCACCGGGAAGATCATGATCGAGCAGATCCCCGTCGGATATCGACGAGGACGACGACGACGAACAAGGCACCGGACATGAATCATCATCGGGACCGAATTCCGGCGGTGGAGGGATGCTTCGTTGATGTTCATCGTCTTCCGTGATCGACGAACGCAAAGGATTCGGCGAGATCGATTCAACAGACGATTGAGACGTTGTACCGGTCGTACAAGAATCGACTGATGTCGCACAGGAACTATTCGTTGAACATGTATCGGGTTCGTCGAGTTTCTGATTGGCACAAAGATCATTCGAGCAATGTTTGGCTCTCGTGAATAAACATTGAATAATTCGATTTCGTTCGTCGATCGACGAGGCTCGAAAGACGAACATCGAACTTGAATTATGTTCGTGTTTGAATTTGTTGATATTTTCATCGATTTTAATCGAATAGTAGAGTATCAATGCGAATAACGTCGGTTGAGTGTGAAACAAACAAATGTAACTCAAATATTTGCCGGCTAAGAACTTCAACCAGAACGGATGAATCTGAAATTGTTTGCATTGAATACGAAATTCGATTTTATGCGCGATTGGATTGAGAATTGAACGTTTGAGGAATTTCTGAATTTTTCGTACGGATTCATTTTGATTGACATTCGATTGATTGTGTTCGATATCGATATAACCGAGAAAATCAATCGAAGGAAATGTGTACAAAGTTTGATGGCTAAATGAGAGTGAAGATTGTGAGTCAATAAGATTGACACCGGGTGTTAACGATGAGTACATGTCTTTGAGAAGAATGATATCATTGATTTGTGATAATAACATTCGAAGATTGGTGCTGATTAAAACTTTGGATAGATGTTGACGAGAGATATTAGGAAATGATTTCGGATAATGAGAAAGAATTGGATCGGATGTTGTGCTTGTTGTTGAGTCTTGTGATGATGATGTTAGTGATTCTCGAGCTTTTTTGTAGTGATTTTTTGTTGAATATTTATTGGCTATGGAAACGGTATTTACATCGCGAAGAATTCGACCACGAAGTGCGTCATTAACTGAGATTTTCGATGTAATACGTCGTGGTGAAGGTGAGAGAATATTTTCTTTGCCATCTAAACTATCGTCTTCATCGAGATCATCATCGGGATCGAGAACTTCTAAGACAAGTGAATTCGTATGTTTAGCATAGACTAAGCGTTTGACATCGTCGTGTCTCGCATCGAGAACATTGTATCCATTGACTTTAGCGAGGATTTGTCCTGAACGAAGGCCACATGCTTGTGCTAAACTGCCTGAATAAACGCAAATCGAGCAAGGTTGTTCGTATTGTATGGCGAAACCGAATTTTTCTCGTTCATTTCGTCGACGTAGTTCGATTCGATGAAGAATCGAACGTGAATGTTCGTTCATCGATTATCTGAAAGAAAAACAAGCCAAATCATAGATAGATAGAGAGAGAGAAAGAGATTTTCTGTTTTTTTTTTATTTATGCACAAAAAGAGAAAACACGAGAGAGAGAACATTTTGAAAGATAGATATATGAGTTCATATACACTGTTCAGAAGAGAATTTGACCCGCAAATATTTGGTTTGTTATCGTTGGTTACTCGTAATGCAAACTTCGATCTAAAAGAAACAACAATAAATAAACAAAAAATCGATTTGATTTGTTTTTTTTCTTACACATCGAAGACCTTTTTCCATCGGATCAACCATGAATATCCCATGATGATTGAGCACATGTTTATTTTTGTCATCGATTAGTTTCGCCGCACGTTTCACACACTTGAACAAAAAAAGTAACTTTTTATTTTTAAACAAAAAATAAATCTCTATCTACTTTTTCGTAATGTGTTGGCATACAAAGTAGTAGTAAATAGCCTGTTAAACACGCACAACAATTCTCCATGAATGTCTTACAAGAAATGGATTCAGCTTCGGCAAAAATGTTATTGATCTCTCGAATAATGCCGATGAATTCCTCTCGATTTATCTAATTGAAAAACAAGAATATTAAAAATAAGAAAAAAAAAACAACGAAATGAACGGCATACTCTTCCTTGAAGTTCAGCAGGAAAACGTTCTTGGAATTTGACAGCTGTGCCTTCGGTGTAATCTCGTTGGATAAATAATTTAATTGATTGTTCATTTGTTAAACGAGCTGTATCTTCCATCTTTCAAATGTTTGACTTTATTCCGTGTAGACAAACAAAAAAAGAAGACGAGGAGAATGTCCTTTTCTTCGTTCAATGATTGGCGAATGAATGAAAGATTGAGACAACTAGATGACGCCAGTCGACAAGATCAAATTTTTAGGACATTTTTTTTTCTTTATTCAAGTTGAAAAGTTAACAAAAACAAAAAACAAAAAACAAAAAACAATCATATCTCTGAGAGTGTTCATTTCGTTGGAGTCTTTGGAGTACGACGAGCACCTTCATAGTAATTCGATTGATTGTAATAGGCAAGTGGATAACCAGTTGATTGATAACTTGTTGGCGACGCAGCTGTTGGATAAGTTGGACGGAATGTATGAGGAAATGGACGACGTTTTTTTGCTTGAACAAGAATCTTTTGAGTTTGAGCAAGTTTTTCATGATCAGCAACGATTGCTTGCGCCATTTCAATCGATTGACAAACGACAAAAGCGAAATTAGCAGCACCAACTTGAGAACCCGTATTACCAATTCGAACGAGAAGAAGACTGCCGTACGGTCGAAAAAGTTCGTGAATCTAAAATCATAGTTTTCGAATTCATTCAAAACCAAACAACGAATCTTTGTCTTACGTCTCGTTCAGTCACTTGTGCGGATAGATTGCCAACGAAGACTTCTTGATCATCGGTATAACCCGTTGATAAATAACCTTCTTCTCCATTTCCGTAATACCACGAATCATCGTAGTAATCATTGGCATCTTGAGGATGACCACGAGCTGTTTTTGTTTTCGGCGATTTTTTCTGTTTTGTATTTGTTTTATTCGATTTTGGTGTTGTCGGATTTTCTTTTCGTCCGATTGCATCACGATATGATTTCGGTTTTGTTGGTGTTACCGGTGGTGTCACATTGCCACCATTCTTCGATGCATTTGTTTCATCGAGTTTATTATCGAAAAATTCGATACGATTCGTTGTTGTTGGTGTCAACGGTGAAAATTCGGTTTCGTTCGTTTTCGTATCTTGATATTGAAAAATATCATTATGAACATAGTATTTTTGTTTGCAATTTTCAGCTGGTGTGAGAACAAATGTTTGAACGAAACGTTTCATAATCGGCGATGTTTGATTGTTGACAATGGGTTTCGTTGAAATTTCACCGCAAACTTGAACAACAACCGACAAATTGACCGTCGAATGACATTCGACTTGTCGAATTTTGATATGTCGTTGTTTGAATGCGAGCTCTTGAATACGTTGAGCGATTGCATCGGGTCCGATCACAGTTTTTGTCTGATCATCGTGCATAAATGTCGATGTCGATGAATAGAATCGATGCAACGATTTCGGATGTTCATGTAGAACACGATAATATTGAATAACAAATGCTTTACCTATCTGTTGAGGTGTAACGTTGCTTGCTGTTGACATAATTGCACGAATAAATTAGAAACAAAATAACATCTGGAAAGACAGAAAAAGAAATACGATTTTATTCATAAATATTGTCGGAATTGCAAGTATAAGGAATAGTTAAGTAGAATTGTTCGGGTTTGTTATTTTTTAATATAGTCAATGGTTTCGTAGTGTAATAGTGGCACAGATGAGGTATTTCGTTAAAATAGGGTTCATTCGTACGGTAAGTTAATTGAAATTCACCATCCTGTCAAACAAAACGAGAAAAGTCTATTGAACAAAATGTTAATTTATGATTTACAGGCGTTTGTCGAATTGCGTATTTGTGAATTTCATCATTATGAAGAACGCATAGCGTCTGAAATATCCGTGATTTTTGAATGTTTATTTTGAGATAAATCATCATATCTACATGTTCGTGATCATTTGATGAATTTTGTTGAGCTCTTGGTCGAACAAGAAATACGCCTTGTCGACCATTTCGTTGCAAAATATCGGTACAATCATTTTTTTGATTGTCATAGAAAATCTCAGACCATGAAAATGGACATTCTGCTTCGTCATTTTTTTCGACAACAGAATCTTGTCGTGATGAGGCTACGCGAGTGTAAATAATAGGTGGTAGACCTATGAATTCGATTGAATTTTATCGAGAAATTCTGCAATGAAAATGGTTACTTTGAACCGATGCTCGACTTGTTGTTAATGAACTAAACGATGAAGTTTAAGATTGATTTTGATTCTCTCTCTTTTATTTACTTTTCTAATCAATCGGAAACAGAGAGAGAGAGAGATGAGTTAAATCAGAATATCAGAACTCACTCGTTGTTCCGAATGGTTCATAATTTAATTTGATATCTAAATAAAACGAAAAGAAACAGAAATTGATGATCAATTGAAAGAAAAAAAACGAGTTCTATCGAGCAGAGAGCAAATCTAAAATGTGATTACCGATAGATTTAGTCTTTTCACCGTAGGATTTTACGGATGGGATGCTGAGAAAAGAAAATCACTGTGAAAACACGTGAATTTAGTTTAATTACCTCGGACCATCAGAAACTGATCGAGTTATCAGTGGAAGTTCTGATTTTTGCTTCAAGTAATTGAACTGTTTGATCCAAGTCTAAAATCAAGAAATTTTCTCCATTTAAATTTTTCTTCTAATCTTTGTCAATTGACATCTCGTTCACAAAGTGCACCAACACCAAATATTTCGCTTTTTGCTTGTCCATTAATGATTAGTTCCATTAAAAACAAGCCTGATTTACCTATAATCATTCGTTTGCAACGATCATTCAATCTATTCGAACAGAAGAAGATAAAAAAAACAATTATTATTTCATCATTTACTCATCATTCGCTTCCAATTGAAAGACTTTAAATGGAGTTTTATCTTTATCCGCATATAAATATAACAAATTCATCGTTTTCTTCTGCTCTTCGTTGAAAATCGAACATAAAATCGAATGATATTTCTTAACTAAATAGATATTCACTAGATCAATGATTGAGATCAAAACGTTGACTTACATATCGAATGTTTTAACAAGAAATTTTCCCCATGAAAATAATCTAAGATTCCTTGATGAACGATCGAATCCGTTTTTATATCGTTAACTTTATATGTGAGGTAGTTTTTCTCAGTTTTCTCAAAACCGGTTAACAAGGCTAATCGTGATATTGTTGCCATATGGATTTTCTTTTTCTTTTTTTCTAGACTAGGATCTTATCTGAAAATACAAAAAGCCAGGTTACAACTTGTTTGTTTACTTCTCGTTTATTTTAAATTGTGTTTACAAGAGAGTTTTTTATAAAAAAAAAAATGAAGAAGAATGAAAGTTGTCAATTAATGAAAAGTAATTTAACAGCCGCCACGTAAAGCTAAGACCAAGTGAAGAACACTGCCAGCATTGACGCCGTATTCGCTGACAGTTTTATCATCAACCATTTGTTTGCCACCGAAAATAAGACGTTGTTGTTGCGGAGGAATACCTAATAAATACAACAAAAAAATCCAAGTAGAACGTTTGTTTTTCTTTTTCAATTTACGATTTGCTTACCTTCTTTTTCTTCGACACGTTCTTTGATACGTTCGATTTTGTCCGTAGGGTCGATGTCGACTTCAATTTCTTTGCCAGTTAACGTTTTCACTTTGATCATCATCTTTGAGAAATATTAAATGGTGAAACAATACTAACGAGAATATAAAGGTCTTATAATTTCAAAATTTTCGTGCACGGTGACGGCAAGTGTGTGATTATTGTTTCTTTGGATTTTGGGACGATATTTAATGGATTTGCAATGGGAAAAAAACCAATTTAGTTTACCTGTATGAAATCAAAAATAATTTCTATTCGAAAATAGTTTTTATTATTTCTATAAGACATATTCGTCGAATATCGATTTTCTCATTAATAAATATAGATGTCATTTTGATCCGATGTTTTCCTTTTGTACGCCAGAGTCATCTGTATCTATCAAATACAAGTACTCGTCTATATGCACCCGACTGTGTTTAATTCAAAACGAGCATTGACTGGAAACTGTTTGATTGAAATGAATCCTTTCAATTTCGTGATTATATAAAGAGTTAAAGTCTGAAAATCCACAAAAGTGAAATTATTTAAGAAA